>Ga0163108_10000573_pt1 | contig 27469 bp, 20 predicted proteins | sample Fk1155metaG_FD_109644 | JGI IMG/M metagenome (GOLD analysis project Ga0163108, IMG submission 109644) | Marine microbial communities from the Central Pacific Ocean - Fk160115 155m metaG | ecosystem: Environmental > Aquatic > Marine > Oceanic > Photic zone | place: The Central Pacific Ocean...
AGTTCAGAGTCTCCACAATGAGCTGCATCGACCATGACTCTGAAGAACTTGGAGCCGAGTTCGTTATTGGCGGCCTTGACGACTTCCCAGCACTTGGCGACGTCGGTGAAGGTCTGAAACTCACCGCCTCTCAAAAATTCTATATGCCAGTGTTTAATTCCTGATCCTATCGCGTCAGATTCGGCGACTGCCCTTGTATGAACCTTTGCGTTCTGGGAAACGGCGCTTTCAAAGTCTTCTCCGGACTTGGGTGTTGCTCCTTCCTGCATCCACTCTTCAATGGAAGTTGATGCTACCTGTTCGATATTATATTTCTTTGCAACTTCTAGTCCGGCCTTCAGCATTTCAACGACCTTCTCTTCATCGTCCGGATTCATAGGGTCAGCTCCACCAACCATTAGCATTAGGTGCACTGCAAGGTCCAAGCCGCGTAGCCCGGTAATCATATCATCGGTGTCATTTTCATCGACTCCCGGGAAAACAGTGATCTGTGCGCTTCCTATTTTAACAGGAGAAATTTCTGTTAGGTGCTTCATTTCACTGACGACGATGAGTTGTCCGTCTTCTCCCCTAGGTAGGCGGCCTTCTTCGTCAGGGACGAGTCCACCTACGAATTTGATATGGGTTGGTACGACGCCCAGCTCGACGCTGGTGTTTAGTGTGATTTTTTCAGACATGTTTTTTTTTGGATTTGAAGAACTTATCACAAAGTGGCACCGAATGTGAAACTCCAAATTAAATCGCAAAAGTTATTGAAAAAGCGTAGGTTATGGCCCTGTGGGGCTCATTTTAGTAAGCTTGCCGTGCAGTATTACGTGAAAAGATTATTACTCTGTATTTTTTGTTCAGCACCCTTTTTCCCATTAAATGGTGGGGAGATTGAATTGAATCCAGTCATTGATGGAGCTGAATTGCAAATTGCTTATGATGGTTCCGTAATGGAAATGCAGTGGTGGGGAGGTGGACTTTTAGAGGAATCTGCTGACGGTTCAGTATGGAATGTTGTTGCGACTAAGAGTCCATTCAGGGCTCCCGGTTCAGATAAGAACTTTTATCGGGTCAGGGATCATTGGGAGGGGAGCCGCTCAATTACTGTTAATGTTCCACAATCTTATCGTGACGATAAAGCTCTCCCTCTTTTCCTTCTACTCCATGGGTTCAGTCAGGGAGCGGACTCATTCGAATCTTATTTCAAGATGAAACCTTTGGTGGACTCTCATGATATCATACTTGTTAATCCAGAGGGAACACGCAATTCAGTGGGCCTACCTTTCTGGAATGCTTTTGGGAAGTGTTGTGACATTGAGGAAAGTGGAGTTGATGACTCTTCTTATTTGCGGGGGTTGATAGAGGCCGTACGGGATAAATTAAATATTGATGAGAGTAGAGTCTACGTTTTAGGGCATTCCAATGGGGGGTTTATGGCCTATCAGATGGCGTGTGAGCACTCAGATATCATTGCGGGCATTGTGAGTTTTGCAGGTGGTACTATTTCAGACAAGGAAAGATGCGTTCCGGCCAATCCCGTTAGCGTCCTTCATGTGCATGGTATTGCGGATCCTATCGTTCCATACATTGGATTGAGTGAGCCATTTGGTGTTCCGTTTGAAGGGGCTTTAAGCTCAGTAGAAACGTGGGTAAAGCATAATGATGTTGGACCACTCACTAATGATGTGTTCGCATCCCTGAACCTAGTTGCTTTGGATTTTGGTAATGATACTTTAAGAACCAGATCTCCGGGGAACGGGCATGGAGATGTAGAACTCTGGAGTATTCTTAACGGATCTCATGTTCCATTACTAAGTTATAGTTCGGATGGAACGAGCACCAGGCTTGCAGAAATTGCAGTGGAGTGGCTCTTAAGGAGGTCAAAGTTTGACTAGTACAGAGTGGTTTTTTTTGTTTAAATATGAGCTGACCGCTAATTTATGAGAAAACTGATTCTTTTCCTACTCATTATAGGGAAGTACAATGATGAAACGCAGGCCAAGCCATTGGTCTATGCTAAGGACATTGTTACTCTTCTTGAAAAATATTGCGTCGAGTGCCATTCAGATGATGATGCGGAAGCCGATCTTAATTTTGATGATTTCAGGACAGTTGACGATTTACGAAGCGATACCAAGGCATGGATTAAGGTTGAAAAGATGCTCATTTCTAGGCAAATGCCGCCGCGAAAATCAGACCAACCGTCAGACTCTGAGAGGGACATGCTTTCTGGATGGGTTCACGATTTTTTGACCGTTGAGGCTCGGGCCCGTGCCGGTGATCCGGGGAGGGTCGTTCTGCGCAGACTCAATAATGATGAGTATAATTATACTGTCCGTGATCTGACTGCGGTAACTTCTCTGAATCCGACTCACGAGTTTCCTGTCGATGGAGCGGCGGGTGAAGGATTTACGAATTCCGGTGAAGCTCAAGGAATGTCGCCCGCATTAGCAATAAAATACCTCGACGCAGCCAAAGAGGTAGCAGATCATGCCGTGCTCACTCCTAAAGGAATCCGATTTTCTCCCTTCACAACAGAACGTGACCGGACCAATGAGCTGATGTCGCGTATTCAGGCATTCTATCGTCAGTTCACGGAGGACAGTGGCGGTTCGGCCGTGAACCTTCAAGGGATCGAGTTCACAACGAATCAAGGAGGTCGGTTACCTGTGGCCAGGTATTTGGCGGCGACTCTTGCGGAACGCGAGGCACTGAAAAGTGGCGCAGAAACTCTTGAATCTGTGGCCAAGGAACGCAGTCTAAATGCCAAATATCTTAGAACTTTATGGGAAACCCTATCATCAGATAAGGCGGGTGACGGAACTCTGCTAGGAGGACTTCGGGAGAAATGGAATGCCACGGAATCGGGCGATCCATCGGAACTCGTGGCTCAAATTGATCAGGAGCAAAAGAAGTTGTGGAAGTTCAATACGATTGGACATATTGACAGTGGGGGTAGTCCGCCACGTTGGATGGAAGCGGTAGGTGCTCAGGACTTGGTGATTACACGGCATGATATAAAATGGAGCCTGCCCGTTGGATCTGACGGTAGCGATGTTGTGTTTTATCTAATCACGGATGACGCAAATGACGGAAATAAAGATGATTATGTTGTTTGGAAGAATCTAAGGTTAGAAGGGGGTGGGCGCCCGCCAATGAAATTGTGGGAATTGGCGGCATTGCAGCGCCTCATCGATGAGCGGCGGCTCAAGATGCTTGGCCTCACTACAAGATATCTTGACGCTGCCAGTGCTGTAAAAACTGATTCCGATGTTGCTAAGGTTTCTTCGTCACATAACGTCGACGCAGAAACGTTGAAGGTGTGGCTAGACTATCTTGCCATTGGTCGTACCAGTGGCGTAAAAGTCGATGGTCACTTAAAGAAGAGGGTTAATATTCGGGATGGTATCCAGGGCTTATCTGCAGATACGCCGGATTCTCTTCCATCAGTTGTCGCGAATTCGTCGGATAAAGATGAACGAATTCCAGGTTTAGCGAAGGCACATACAGTAGTTATGCATCCGACTCCTACTCATTTTGCTGCTGTTGGCTGGCAGAGCCCAATCGAAGGAGAGGTAAGAGTCGAAGCATATGTAAGCGATGCTCATGGCACTTGCGGGAATGGGGCCGAATGGCTGTTACAGCATCGCGTAAGTGATAAGACCTCACTGTTGTGGCAAGGAGAGTACGAACTGGGAGGTTCTGCGGAAATGACCCCTAAGAAGGTTTCAGTTAGAAAGGGCGAGGTATTGTCGTTGGTCATTGGCCCAAGGGATAATAATCATAGCTGTGACTTAACTGCGGTTCAGCTTGTCATTAGCGAGACTAACGGCGCTGAACGCGTTTGGGACTTGGCCAAAGAAGTATCACCAAATCTTCAAGCCGGCAATCCGCGCGAGGATAGCTATGGAAATTCGAAGGTTTGGCATTTCTTTCAAGGAGAAATGGCAAAAGTTGATAGGGGCGGTGCATCAATTGTTACTGTGCCGAAAGGATCGGTATTAGAAGAATGGCTCATCGAAAAGGAACCGGAAAAACGGAAAGAGTTGGCACGGCAAGTTCAAGCATTAGCTACGGGTGCGCCGCCAGAGGATTCAGATTTACCTGATTCCTTATTGCAGCGACAGCTTCGTGCGGATTCAGATTTACCTGATTCCTTATTGCAGCGACAGCTTCGTGCTCTTCGGATGCCCGTCGATTTGCCAGACTTACTAAAGAAATTAAAGCCAGACGATCAGTTCGGCCGTCACCCACTGGGGGACGCCGTCGATATGGCCGATTTGGTGGTTAAGGCGCCTAAAGTCATTAAATTTCGCGTTCCGGCAGAGTTAGCCAAGGGTCGCGAACTAGTGGGCACGGTCGAATTGGATCCCAAGCACGGTTATGATGGTACCGTTAAAGTGCAGGTGCTTTCCTCTGAGCCTGTCACTTCAAATGGCCCGATATTAGTGCGGGAGGGAAGTCCCGCACGGAACCGGATCGAAGGACCAATTAAAAGGTTTTGTGACTTGTTTCCGCCTGCCCTCTGTTATGCCCGTATTGTACCGGTGGATGAAGTTGTTACTTTAACGCTTTTTCATCGTGAGGATGATCATTTGAGGCGTTTGATGTTGAATGACCGTCAGGCCACTGAACTTGATCGATTGTGGGATGAGTTATTTTACGTGGCCCGTGAGCCGCTGAAGTATCAGGTCGCTTTCGAGCAGATCAGAGAATTTGCGACTCAGGACCGGCCTGACCTTGTTAAGACTTGGGCCCCTCATGTGGAATCAATTAATCGTCGTGCGGATACTTTTAGAAAGCGTCTCATCGACACCGAGCCGGCACACGTTAAGGCTGTGTTAGATTTTGCCAATCGCGCATGGCGTCGGCCCTTAACAGTTTCTGAAAAAGATAGGCTACGAGATTTGTACTTGCAGTTGCGTGACGCTGAGATTTCACATAAAGAATCGATCAGCCTGACGATTGCTCGCGTATTGACGTCACCGGCCTTCTTGTATCGTCGTGAAAGCTCAGGTCCTGATAAGGATCCGGTCAGGGTAAATGCCTATGAACTAGGAACGAGGCTTAGTTATTTTCTCTGGTCTTCGTGCCCTGATCATGAACTCCTGGAAGCAGCCAAGGACGGATCTCTGATTAGCGACGAAGAGCTATTTAATCAGACAAGGAGGATGCTTCAGGATCCGAAGACTAACCGTCTTGCTGAGCAATTTGCGTGTCAATGGTTCCATGTCCGTGACTTTAACCGTAATGATGACAAGAATGAAAATATATTCCCACAGTTCAAGACATTGCGTTCATCAATGTATGGTGAGACCTTGAGATTCTTTGAGGATATGTTCCGGAACAACGGCTCGGTCCTAGATATCATCCTTGCAGATCATACCTTCGTGAATGGTCCGCTAGCTGAGCATTATGGGATTAAGGAAATTAGGGGTGAGGAATGGAAAAGGGTCGACGGTACGCATGTAAAGGGCAGGGGAGGAGTTCTCGGAATGGCAACCATTCTGGCTGTTAATTCAGGAGCTTCTAGGACCAGTCCTATTCTTCGGGGGAACTGGATTTATGAGACGCTATTGGGAGAGAGGTTGCCGAGGCCGCCGGCAAATGTTCCGGATCTTCCTGAAAGGATTCCTGAAAACCTTACAGCGAGACAGCTCATTGAGAAGCATAGTTCTGCTAAGGAGTGTTCTAAGTGCCATGAGAGAATTGATCCTTATGGTTTTGCTCTAGAGCAATTTGACGCCATAGGAAGGATAAGAAAAAATCAACGCGATACCTCTGTAACGCTCTTTGACGGGACTCGTGTCAATGGCATTAAGGGTCTGCGTGAGTATCTAGTTAATCAACGACTAGATGATTTTCTTGAACAATTCTGCCGTAAGCTTCTTGGCTATGCTCTTGGTCGTGAGGTTCAGCTTTCTGATATGCTTTTAATTGAAGAAATGAAGGATCAGCTTAGAGATAATGAGTACCGCTTCAATGTGGTTGTGGAGGCAGTGATTAGTAGTGACCAGTTCAGAAAAATTCGCGGTCAGTTAGTCAAAAACGATGATTGATTCTATTTATAAATAATTTAAAATGAGTGAGGAATGGGGACTATGAACAAGATGTATTACCAGTTTTCAAGGAGAAGGATGCTACGAGGCCTTGGAGTTACGATGGCATTGCCATGGATGGAGTCACTTAGAGTCTGGGGCGATGTAAAGTCGGATAAGAAACAGGCCAGCGAGGCGCCTACGAGGATGGGGATTTTATTTTCCGGTTGTGGATATCATAGCCGTGAATGGTGGGCCAAAGGACAAGGAAAGGAAATGGAATTGGGTAAGGTCCTTGACCCTATTAAGGGATTCCGCGAAAAAATGGTTTTCGTCCGCGGTCTCTACAATGCGGAGGCTCTGAAAGGAAATATACACAGTTCACAAACTGGCAATTTGTTGTCGGGAGCTCCTCTGGCTTCTGGTGGTAGGATTAAGTCAGGGACTAGTGTTGACCAGTTCGTGGCACAGCAGATCGGTCATAGGACCAAGTTGCCGAGTCTGGTTCTGGGTTGTGAGAAAGCAAATCCATCAGTTCATAAGGATTATTCAATGCTTTACAGTTCTCATATTTCCTGGTCCAGTCCGACAACGCCAACTCCCCTTGAGGTTTATCCGGCCCTTGCCTTTGACCAGCTTTTCAAGAACAAGGCTCAGGCCGGAGATGAGAGCGTGCTTGATGCAGTGTTGCAGGATGCGAAGGGTCTGAGGAGAGGTATTAGTCGTCTCGATCAGCAAAAACTTGATGAATATTTAAACTCGGTGAGAGAAGTTGAAAAGAGAATTGAGAGTGCAGGGAAGCGTGGTGAACTGCAGGGCTGGAGGCCGACGCTGACTGAACCTAATATACCGCGTCCGAAGGACGGTTATCCTCAGGACATTGTTGAGCATATGCGTCTCATGTCAGACATTATGGTCTTGGCGTTTCAAACGGACACGACCCGTATCTGTACACTGAAACTGAATAATGATCATGGGACGCTTCGGTTTCCACACCTGGGCGTGGATTATATGATACATCACCTCCTTTCGCACAGTGACACTGACGATTGGCTCAAGGTGAATCAGTTCTTTTTAGAACAAATGGCTTATATTGCTACTAAACTGGATTCGATTCAGGAAGGGGATAGGACAGCGCTCGACAATAGCATGATTATGCTCTGCTCCAGTATGTTGACTGGTAATCATAATGCGAATCAGTTGCCTGTGGTCATGATAGGTGGTGGTGGTGGCAGGATTAAGGGGGGGCAGAACCTTGATTACCTCGATAAGAAAGACCGTCAGATGTCTCGTTTGTTCCTGAGTATGATGGATAAAATGGGCGTTAGGCCAGATTCTTTCGGTGACGCTAATGAGCCGCTCAATGAAGTTTGATATAACTTTATTGATCTTATTTTTTAACTCCAATGCAGTAAATATTATTTTCTCCACGAAGAAATAACTGGTCCCCGGACACTGCGATTGAAGCGCTGAAAGAGTCATCAAGCTTATTGAAGGCGACGGGCTGAGGTTCATCTGCGTGAGTGATAACAATTGTCATCCCTTCCCTCGAGGTCACATAGACATGCTCTCCTACTCCTACCGGTGAAGAATATATTTCCCGCAACGAGTCAATGCGGTAAGGTCCAGCCTTAACTTTACCCGATTTGGCATGAGTGACAGAAAGGATTCCCTGATAGTGACTGAGGTAATAGAGTGTTCCTTTGTAAAGTAGGGGTGAAGGCACGTAGGGCGTCCTTTTGTTAGTGCTCCAGATGACATGATCGGAATCGGTAATGTCCCCTTCGGCACCTTTGAGATCCAAAGCAATCATGGCTCTCTTGTCATAACTGCATCCGAGATAAACCATGCCGTTTTGTGAAACGGGTGAAGCGACGACGTTCTGTGACATCCCTCCGCATTCCCAGATCACTTTTCCGTTCATTAGATCATACCCTCTGACGCGGTTGGAGGCACTCACGATGACCTGATTTTTACCTTCATGCTCGATAATGAGAGGAGAAGACCATGAAGTGACCTCTTCCCTATCTACTTTCCATTTCTCTTTTCCGGTAGATATATCCAATGCATAGAGTGCGGATCGTTTCTGATGATCCCAATTTACGATGACTGTGCCATTGTGAAGTGCTGGGGAGGATCCTTCGCCATGGCCGTGTTTAGTTGCCATTTTTCCTAAGTCTTTTTCCCAAGTCACTTCCCCAGTTTCACAATCGATCCCGTAAATCCCATGAGAACCAAAGTAGGCGATGATATGCTTGCCGTCAGTGACCGGAGAGGCAGATGCGAGGCTTGCACTCACATGTCCTCCCTCGTGAGGGAATGTTTCCTTGCATGTGGTCTGCCAGAGCACTTTTCCTGAGATCCGGTCCATGCAAAGGACGATGGACCGATGCATTTGTGAGACAGGAAGATTATCATGGGATCCGGGAGCATTGTCGGGCACTGGCGGCTCTTTCTTTTTACCGAACGGGATTGCTGAAGTGATGAAGATTTTATTACCCCAAATGACTGGGGTTGAGTGGCCCCGACCAGGTAGTGCCTTTTTCCATATAATGTTTTTCTCCTCGGACCATTCTATTGGTGGCTTGCATTTTTCAGGAGCGGTTCCGTTGCCGGTTGGCCCGCGCCAAGAAGGCCAGTTTGTTTGAGCCGGGCCCGTGAGACATAGTAGTGAGTAGGATTGGCCGAAAAACCATAAAAGAAATAAGAGTCTCCAGAAAGAACACATCTTAGTCTGCTTCTATTTCTATACGGTACCTTGGTATTGAAGGGTCAACTTCCCGAGCATAAGCATCAATGCCTCCGGCAAGGGCAAGGACATTCTTCATTCCGTGACCAATGAAAAATGCGGCAACGTCCAAGGACCTGTCCCCGGCATGGTCAATGATTACAATTGACGTGCCCTTGTCCCATTTTCCAAGGGCCTCTTGCTGAAGTTCAGCAGTGAGAATCTGTGACCCTTTGATGCGGGTCGCATCAAATTCTTCCCTTGATCGGATGTCTAATAAATGAATCTTATTATTAGTATCTTCTATTTTGGTTTTTAGATCCTTTGGCTCGATTTGAATTTTCTTATCATGGTCAGCGCTTGTTCGTAAATGTTCGAGCACTTCGTTCACTGGAAGGTTGTCATTTCTCTGGCAAACTTCAGCTATTGTCTCTGAATCATCGAACCCGCAACTTTGGCACCCTCCGATATGATACTTTGCGAAAAGGGCTCTCCTAGAACCGGGAATGAGCTCTTGTAATTCATTCATAGTTGTCTTTTCAGAAATATCAGATGCCATCATTATCGAATTTAGTTGGGTGCTAATAAAAACTCGCATACCTTAAGGTGCAAATGATTGCAATTAAGTGGTGAAAGAAGAGGAAGAATACGAACCAAAAATATATCTTCTGCCGAATCTTATGACGGCAGGTAACCTCGTCTGTGGTTTTTTAGCTATTATTAGCATAATTAATGCCATCTCTTATGACGGGGTAGATAACCTGGACGAGTCCAGGTATCTTTTTGAGAGGGCGATATGGCTTATCTTGGCAGGGTGTCTCTTTGATGTTCTTGACGGGAGATTAGCCAGGCTCGGCGGGCAGGATAGTCCGTTCGGTAAAGAATTTGATTCTATTGCCGATATCGTTTCTTTCGGTGTTGCCCCAGCTCTGCTCGTTCAAAGCGTTATCATGAATGAGTTTTCAGGTAGCTTCCCGTTCCCGATCATCGTTGCTTCAATTTATCTAGTGTGTGGAGGAATGAGGTTAGCGAGATTTAATTGTATCGCGACATATGGGGAAGAATCTAGAGGTCATTTCAAAGGTTTTCCAATACCGGCAGCTGCTGGTCTTATTAGTGCTCTGACATTGTTCGTTTTGTGGGTTGCAGAGAGTGAAAAGGATCTGAGTCGCTTGAGGATTGTTTTTTTGTTACTGATGCTATTCCTTTCTTATTTGATGATTAGTTCGATCAAGTACCCGAGCTTTAAAAAAGTAACATGGAAGACTCAGAGGCCTCTTCCATGGGTAGTCGGGGCGATCATTGTTCTGATGTTTACCATTTACTATTATCAGTGGATGCCGGCTCTTCTTCTCGTCATTTATGCTCTTTATGGTTTGATGCGACCCTTCATACCGAAGATCTTAAGGAAAGGGATAGAGGATGAAATTTTGAGTCCGGAAGAGGATGATTCTGATTTGGAGGACGAATCGGGCGTCGATAATAAATAATAACTAAAGACGCCCCGATCTATTTTTGTTTAGTATAAAATCATTGTAAGTGTCCGACTTTTACCAGCACCGGTTAGTGACAACGCTCCATCAGCTAGCTGATCCGAGCTTCAATGATCAGCAGGAGCAGCTCAAGAAGTATACGAAGGATAAACCAATTACTTTGGTTATGCCTGCACTCTATTCAGAGGTGGAGGGCCCTGCTCTTCCTGGTATTCTTGAACACTTAAAGGAAGTGGAATTTATCAATGAAGTGGTCATATCCATGAACAGAATGGACTCTGATCAGTTCAAGAAAGCTAAGGATTTTTTTTCAAGGCTCCCGCAGAAACACTTCATTATATGGAACGACGGACCGCGAGTGAGTGATATTTACAATGAATTAAAAGAGGCTCAGATCACAGAGTATATTCCCGGGAAGGGTTGTAATGTGTGGATGGCTTATGGGTTCATTCTTGCAAGAGGAAACGCGGGTATCATTGCAATGCATGACTCTGATATTCTTTCCTATCACCGTGAAATGCTTGCGAGGTTGTGCATGCCGACGGCTCACCCTGGACTCGAATATGCTTACTGCAAGAGCTACTACGGACGGGTCAGCGACCGGATGTATGGGCGCGTCACTAGACTCTTTGTGATTCCTTTGTTGAGGGCTCTCATTAAGGTCTATGGAAACCTCAGGATGCTCGATTATCTTGAAGGTTTCCGTTACCCATTGTCTGGGGAATTTTCTATTTCAACGGACCTTGCCAGGAGGGTTGGTATGCCTGGGGACTGGGGACTTGAAGTTGGAATGTTGGTGGAGGTTTATCATAACACGACCGTGAAGGGGATATGCCAAGTTGATTTAGGATCTAATTTTGAGCACAAGCATCAGCACTTGGGGCATCAGCATGATGATCCTGAGCCGACAGTCGATAAGGGGCTCATGAAAATGGCAAGAGAGATTGCGTTGAGCCTTTTCTCTAGTATCACTTCAGAGGGGGTGGTAATGGATTCGGGATCACTCAAGGCTCTACGGTTAACTTATGAGAGAACCGCCAAGGAGCTCATTCAACGTTATCATGACGATTCTACAGTGAATGGCCTCAAGTATTACCGACACGAAGAGGCCGAAGCGGTAGAAGCTTTCAGTTCATCTCTGAATAATGCGATTCAGGTCTTCACTACCGAAGGTTATAGAGCGAGGCAGATTCCGAACTGGAACCGTACATTTTCAGCTGTGCCTGATCTTGCTGACCGTCTCAAGGAGGCAATCGGAGCTGATAACGAGTAAAGAGAGAACTTAATTTATATTCCAAGCATCGTTGAGGCGATGCCAAAATAGATAAGGAGTCCAAGCACGTCGACGATTGTGGTAATGGCTGGGGACGCGACTACTGCTGGATCTAGTTTACAGGACTTTGCCATCATGGGTAGGGCGGCGCCGATGAAGGTTGACGCTGAGACCTGAATGGTCAGAGCAATTCCAACAGTGATAACTAGATCGCTTAGGCTGTGCTCTCCGGTGATGGTCTTCAAGGTATCGGGATTGATGAAGGTTGTGATAAGGATCCAGCTTCCAATTGCAATGAGAGCGCCGAGTAGAGCGCCGAGGGCGAGCCCGATCCGTAGTTCTTTCCAGACGACACGAAAAAATTCGGAAGGTGTGAATTCGCCAAGTGACATGGCGCGAATGACCATTGTTGCTGCCTGTGATCCAGTGTTGCCGCCAGTCGCTACGATCATGGGCATGTAAACGGCAAGAATGAAAACGTTCTCGAGGAGACTCTCGTAATTGAGGATGACCAGACCGGAGAGAATGGCCACGATTGCCAGAAAGAATACCCATACTGCCCGGCGCTTGAAGTGCGAGAGAACCGGGGATTTCAGATAACCTTCCTCGTCCCTTTCACCCGCGATAGCGGCAGCCATTTCAAGGTCTTCCGTGGACTCCTCTTCCTGAATTTCAAGGGCATCATCATGGGTAATGATGCCAAGGAGTCGATTCATGTCATCAATGACCGGCAAGGCTATCATGTCATACTTCAACATCATCTTAAGAGCTTCCTCCTGATCCTCTTCTGCCCGGATCGCGAGTTTTTCATGATCCATGATATCCTTGATAGGAGTGCTCCATGCGTTAAAGGTGAGGTCCCTGAGCCGGACCTTTCCAAGGATACTCTTATTCTCATCGACCACGTATATTCTTGCCAGGATTTCCGCGTCTTCCTTGGTCTCCTCCAGAGTCTCGATCGCTTCCTTCACGGACATGTTTTCTTGGAGAGTCGCGTACGCAGTGGTCATTCGGCCGCCAGCAGAATCCTCAGGATATCCTAGAAGCGTTTCTGCGGCATCTTTCTTCTCATCTGAAAGTAATTCTACGTAGGTCTTCTGTTGATCCTTGTCCGTTTCCTGTATCAGGTCAGTGACGACGTCATCGGGAAGGCTTTCGAGGATTACTGTCCTGTCCTTTTCCTCAAGACTTGCTATCAGGTCAGCGGACTCCGAGGCAGGCAGGAAACTCGTGATGAGGGATAGGGCATCGTTATTGAGGAACTGAGCGAACTGGATTTGCTGATCTTCATTGAGAGAAGTGAAGGCCGCGGCGGCATCAGCGGGGTGGAGGCTGTTACAGATTTGCTGAAGCTCGGATTCGTTTCCGCTCCTAATAGCCTTTTTGATTGATTCCGGAATCTTCATCTTCTGGGTTTCTGAGAGGCTGAATTAGAATCTTGTTTTCAGAAGGTGAATTAAATTCTTTAATTTGATGGCGGAAGTATGACGATTTCAACTCTTCGGTTCAGGGACTGTTCCTCCTTACTTCCTGTTGGATTAGTAAGAGGTTTAGTTTCACCGAAGGCCCGGACCTGCAATACCTGAGCTGGGATAGATAGGTTTTCAACGAGCCATTCTTTTACCGAGAGTGCCCGTTGACGGCTCAGGGACAAATTATATTCTTCGGGTCCGGTACTGTCCGTGTGCCCTTCAATAATGAAGGTCGATTCAGGATTTTTCTGAATAAGTAGGCCGAGTTTCATTAGGCTCTTTCTTGCTCCTTTATGGAGGGATACTTCATTGTAACCAAAGAGAAGATCAGTAGGCATCAGTATCGGTTTTGTCTGATCAAGGATTGGTCCTACATTGCCTAGTAATTGATCGAGGTCGCTGAACTGGCCTTCATCCACTTCGCCGGACTCAGAAAGTTTTGCTAGAGTCTCTTTGTAATTCTTTAGGAGAGTCGCCTCATCGATGAGATCATCTTTTTGCTCGCCAAGACCAATGACTAGTTGGTCAGGTGAAGCGATAGGGGTTTCCTTGAGCGACGCCTTGGCCAGAGTCTTCAGGTCCTTGCGCATTTGCTCTGACTCTTGCTCGAGAAGTGAAGTGATGTCTTTGTTGCCGGGGGCAATGCCGGTGAGTGGTTTTTCTTCTTCTCCTGGTCTAAGTCTGATCCCTGACTCGGGAACTTTGTAAGGATCCTCGACCTGCTTTAAAAGGTCCTGAGTATTTATTTCATTCAATAAATTTTTTTCAGTGTCGTCCGGTGATGCCGGTTCTTCCTCTTTCGGGGTTTCGTTTATCATTCCCCTTACCCTGATATCTTTTAAACTTTCTAAAGCGGATCTGGTAGGGGCCTCCTCAGCAGGAATTACAATCTTTTCGAACCAGGTGTACAGACCAAGGTGTAGGCCGAATGAGAAGATGACTGCTAAGATCATCAGAGGCTTTATCCAGGATGCCCTGCCGGCGTGGGCGGGTTCCCAATCATAGCTGGATTGGAGTGCCATTATTTAACTAAGATTCCTTTGGGCCGGGTGGAAGTCAAGGTTCACTGAATAAAGAGAACGTTCGAGCAGGGCTTGATTTTTCATACAATTCCCCGAACCTAACGCCCCCGGGCATGCTTTGAGCGTGATTATCCTTAAAAAACAAATAAACTACTCATAAAACGATGGCCTCTGATTCTGATCGCAACGAAAGAATGGAAAAAATTGTCAGCCTCTGTAAGCGGCGTGGCTTTATATTTCAGTCCGCTGAAATGTATGGAGGCATGAACGGGTGCTGGGACTATGGTCCTCTCGGAGCTGAGTTGAAGCGTAACCTTAAGGATTACTGGTGGAAGAAGACCGTGACGGAGAGGGAGGATATTGTTGGAATGGATGGATCTATCCTTACTCATCAGGACGTTCTCAAAGCTTCGGGTCATGTAGGTGGTTTTTCGGATCCGATGTCTGATTGTCTGCTTTCGAGGGCAAGGCTCAGGGCCGATCAGGTCCCTGAGCAGTCAGGAGTCGCTGTCTGGTACTCGGGAGCAAAGCATGAGGCGACTGATTGGTCCGTTGAGACCGAATTTGCTGTCCTCGTTCCTGAAGGTAAGGAACCTGACTCGGCCAAGAAAACGGCCCGCCAGTTTTACGGTGAGAGGATGCCCGATAAGAAAATTTCGCCTAAGGAGTTGGAACTCATTGAGGAGAAGAGGGAGGAACTCCAGTCCACGACTCAATTTAATCCAGCGAACGGGTCATTACTGACGGAGCCCCGTGAATTTAACCTAATGTTCCAGACCAGTGTCGGTGCATCCAGTGATGAGGGTTCAGTTGCATATCTTAGGCCCGAGACGGCACAGTCCATTTTTGTACAGTTCAAGAATATTCTTGAAACGTCCAGGCAGAAGCTCCCGTTCGGAATTGCCCAGATTGGGAAAGCTTTTCGCAATGAAATTAATCCCCGTAATTTCACTTTCAGATCCCGTGAATTTGAACAGATGGAAATCGAATTCTTTTGCCGGGGTGAGGACGGGCTCCGTCTTACTGATGAGTGGTTAGAGGCGAGGCTTCAATTTTATGGGGAAATAGGGATACCACGGGAGAAATTGCATGTGCTTGATGTGCCTGACGGTGAGAGGGCCCATTACTCAAGTAAGACTTATGATATTGAGTATGACTTCCCGTTCGGAATTCAGGAACTTGAAGGAGTCGCTTACCGGACCGATTATGATTTAAAGAAGCACGGTGAGGCGAGTGGCAAGCCGATCGAATACTTTGATGAGCAGACCAAGGAGAAGCTCATTCCTCACGTCGTTGAACCGAGTGCCGGTTGTGACAGGACTGTTCTTGCTCTTATTTGTGAAGCCTTTGACGAGGAGACTGTGACTAATGAGAAGGGCAAGGAGGAGACCAGGACAGTGATGCGATTTGATCCAAAAATGGCACCCGTTAAGTGTGGCATATTTCCTTTATTGAAGAATAAGCCGGAACTTGTGAATAAGGCTAGGGAGGTCAAGGAGTTGCTCCTTCCTTTTATGAATGTTTTCTATGATGAGGCCGGAGCCGTGGGTCGGCGTTACCGTCGTCAGGATGAGATAGGAACTCCTTTCTGCGTTACTATTGACTTTGATACTTTAGGAGAGGGCGGGTCCGACCTTGAGGGTACTGTCACTGTCAGGGAAAGAGACTCGATGGAACAGGAAAGAGTTCCTATAGCAGATCTCTCAACGTATCTCCTGCAGAGGCTTGTTTGATCTTATTGTAATTAGTAAGGGAGCGCACAGTTACTTTTTGAACTTCACATAGTCAGGTGGCATTTTCCGGTTCGCTGTTGCTGAGGTGAGTGACTGAAGATAATTAGTGACTTTGAGTAGGCCCGCGTAATCGATCTTGTCCGGAGTGTCTGCCGGAGTGTGGTAATCATCATGTAGTCCTGTGAAGAGCGCCAGGATAGGGACCCCGGCATTATAGAGTGGTGTCGAATCAGTTGGCAGGTTAGGATTTGCAGATTTTTCTATTTTCATTTCGGTTGCTATAGAATCGACGAGTGCGTCCCAGGATTGACTCGATCCGGTCCCGTGAACGATGAGGGGCTTTTCTTCGAGTCGTCCAATCATGTCCAAGTTGAGGTAAGCAGAAATGGATGGATAGATTTTATCTTCTTTAAGTTCTTTTTGTTTTTTTACGAAATGCTTTGAACCAAAGAGTCCCATTTCTTCGCCTGACCAGGCAGCAAAGATGATGTCTCTTTTTAGATCGAGTTTGCCCTGCTTTTTAAGGTCAGTATAGAATTGAGCTAATTCCATGACTGCTGCAATTCCTGAAGCGTTATCATCTGCTCCGTAGTGGATCAATGAGGTGTCCTTGCCTTTGGCTCGGGTCCCGCCCCTAGTCCCTAACCCGATGTGGTCAATGTGCCCGCCGACCATGATAGCCTCTTCGGATGGATTCTCTTTCACTTTAAGTCGTGCGATCACGTTGCGACCCTTGTCTTCTTTTTTGCTTAGGCCTATTTGTGCAGAGACGCTGTAAGGTAGAGGAAATCCTGCCACTTTCTTTCCATTATAAAAGGACTCAAAAACATCCTTAAAGGAACCGTTGTCTGTTCCTCCTAGTAATGAGCCGGCGAGTTCATCTGAAATAGTGATGGAAGGAAGTATTTCATTATTACTTCCAACGTTCTGTGAGGGAGGTACAAGCATTTTACCGACTCCAGGATTTGGTCCTTTCATATAGATGATTCCTCTTGCCCCGAGTTTCTTGGCTTGTTGTGCCTTATTGACTAGGGGTCCGAATTTTTGAAGTTCCTTACGGTCCTTTGGGGATCCCCGGAAAACGAGGATCCACGCATCTTTTACATTAAGGTTTTCAAATGAATTATATTCCTTATCCTGTATTCCGAATCCTGCAAATACAGTGCGGGCTGATTTTATTTCACCGGAGATACTGAAATTGACGGGTAGATAGTGCTGTCCAGGCTTGAAAGTTCTGACCAGTCCTAGTGGTTCGTGTACTTGAATGGTGAGGTGATTTTCACTGTTCATCTCTTTCCCTGCATTGAAACCGAATTCCTGAAAGTAGGTTCCATCATTTCCGGCAGGTTCGAGGTCGAGCCCCTCAAAGAAACTAGCCAGGTAAGCAGTGGCCATCCGTTCTCCTTTGTCTCCGGTGCCTCGCCCCTCGTACTCTTCGGACGCTAACCTTTCAAGAAAGTTCTTCAAATCACCTTGATTGATTGTTGCTGCACTGGACTTGATCGCGGATTGACCGTGTTCCTTTGCTTTGGCTTCGGCTTCAGGGAAATCGGCTCCGATACTTTGGCAAATGCTGAAGAGGATAACAGCGACACAATGCATTGCACAACAGGTTGGAAATTTTAGGTGATTCATTTTTTATAGTTATCTTTGAGGGAGGGTTTGCAGATTGATTGATTTTTAATTGTTTAGGCTAGGATTAAATGAATTTTGTGTCCGAGTGGGATTGAATGGAGGGTATAAAATGTAATGGCATTTCTTCTTTATTATCCATACTATGATGATGATGAAAGATTTTTATTGCCACTTTATTGCTATTTTTCTGTTAGTGTCATGTTCTGTTATTATGGTTCCAACTGCCCAGGCCGGATTGGTCGGTTACTGGAAGCTTGACGGGGACTTTACTGATTCCTCAGGGAATGGTAATGACGGGGAGCTCTTTGGTGGTGCGATCTATTCGAGGTCAATTCCTGATGCTGTAGGTACAGGGCAGTCAGTGGCCTTTGATGGAGTGGCCGGAACGTATGGTAGCATTAATCATGGTGAAGGAGGAATCGCAATTACGACCGTTCCTTCCTACACAGTGTCAATGTGGGTTAAGGGTGATGGAACGATAGATAATGCTGATGACAGAATTTTCTCTGAAGCGATGTCGACTAATAATAACCCTCTATTTAATATGGGAACCAAAAACAATGGTGCTGATGGCACCGTGGACCTTTACGTCCGCAACGGCGCGCAAACCGGCCACCAATTCTCCAACGGAGAAGCATTTGATGGAACGTGGCACCACGTAGCCTGGGTTGATAACGAAGGAATTCTTGATCTCTATATAGACGGAGTCTTTGATAAGCAGTTTGATCACAGTGCGATCCCTGATTTTGTCCCGGACACGACCACGATAGGAGGAATTCTTCGAAGCTCTGACTGCTGTAATTTCACAGGAAACATTGATGACTTAGCCATTTGGGATGAAGCATTATCCGAGGATGATATCGCTGCTCTTGCCAGTGGGATCATGTCTCCCGGAGGCCCTTCAGAAGATGATGATGAGGACGGGCTCCCCGACGCATGGGAGGAGAAACTCGTTGATAATCTTGAGGATCTTAATGGTTTAGCTGCCGGGCCCGGACCAGGTGCAGGCACTGGTGACTTTGATGGTGATGGTCTAACGGACCTCGATGAGTATGAGGAAACGAAGACTGATCCGACCAAGGCAGACACGGACGGTGACGAACTCGAAGACGGGGTCGAGACTGATACAGGAACTTATGTGAGTGCCACGAACACGGGCACTGATCCGAACAACGCAGACACGGACGGTGACGGTCTTACTGATGGAGTCGAAACAAATACCGGAAAATTAGTTGATAACGATGATACCGGCACTGATCCGAACAATGCAGACACGGACGGTGACGGGTACGCGGACGGTGGTGAAATTGAAGAAGGGACCGATCCTATGGACCCGGAAGATCCTCCCGCACCTACTCTTTCAGATTCATTAGTGGCTTACTGGCCCCTTGATGGAACTGATGGGGCGAGCACGCCTGATCTCGGTCCGAATGGATATGATCTTAATTTGGTAAGTATGGAGACGAGTAATTTTGTTAATGATCAGGGCCGTGCAGCTGCTTCATTTGATGGGGTAGCGACGATGTTGGTTCACAATAATGAGGAGGGTGAAGAATTACCGATCAATCAGTTCGACTTCTACACGATTTCCCTTTGGGTTAAGATTACAGGGTCCGGTCAGAACGATTTGCGCTTCTTCTCGGAAGGATCAACCGTTAGCGGCGATCCACTCTTTAACCTTGGGACTAGAAATAATGGATCAGATAACACGGTCGATCTTTATTTGAGGGACGGAGGCACTCCTAACCACCAATTTTCAGTCGGTGAGCCGCTTGATGGGGAATGGCACCATTTAGCATATACTTATGACGGGAATGAACAAAGAATTCAGCTCTTCATTGATGGTGTTTTGGACAGAGATGATTGGGTTTTCAAGGAACTTACGAGTCCTCTCGACACGACGACTATCGGAGGAATCCTCCGAGCCTCTCCTAGCCATTTGGTAAATGGATTAGTTGATGATGTCTCATTATGGAAGGCCGTATTGCAGGAGGACCGTGTCGCGGATCTGGCCAATGGGATGGATCCTCTTAGGCTTGCAGGAGGGAGTCAGTTCAGGATTACGGATGTTACCCGGGACGCTGAAGGCAATATAACATTCAGTTGGAACTCCAGACCCAATGCATCTTATGCTATTTGGGTCAAGACAGATCTGATGGATGAATGGGAGGAGCTTGATGATGGGTTCCCTTCACAGGGAAAAATTACAGACTTCGAATACCCGACAGGTTCTAGTCCTGATCCTGCAGTTTCAAGAAAGCTATTTTTCCGAGTGACTGAAGGTGATTCCTTGTAGTCTCTAATCTAAGACCTGAATGTAGAAACGTCATTTATGCCTATAAGGTTCAGGACCCTCTTTGGAATCGTTTTGGGTTTAATAATGATACGGATAGGTTGGGATCATCTCATTAGGCCTGAAATATTTGATTTAATTGTTCCTGATTATTTGGGCTTTCCGCGTTTCTGGACACTGTCGAGCGGAGTCTTGGAAATTATTATTGGGGTAGGAATTATGTTGCCCGTTTGTCGTCCATTAGCGGCTCGTTATTTTACGGGTTTTCTAGTGTGTGTTTATTTAGCTAATTTAAATATGTGGCTGAACGATGTGCCGTTTAATGGAACTTTACTTACTTTAAATGGCCATATTATAAGACTATTTATCCAGCTAATTCTGATCTGCATTGGTCTTTGGTTGGCTGAGTTAATAGGAAAAAAAACTAAAGATGCTAAATCATTGGCATAGCGAAGGATTTAAATAAATAAATCTAATTTTTGTTATTCTTTATTCCAATGAATGATGAATCGTAGTCATATACGCATCAAGTTAACGGTCATGTTCTTAATGTGTGTTTCAATGCTTGATTAGGTATTAAGAATTGTAATAGTTCCTCTCAATGAAAAGAACAGGAACCTTTCCAAGAATCATCTCATTGGTCGAGTCCAAGTCATTTACGTACTCGATCATTTTTGTCATTCTTGTAGCTGCGCTCCTAGTGGGCATGGAGACCTCAAAATCCATCATGGGTCGGCACGGACCACTCATCCATTTCTTGGACTCGGTTGTTTTATATATTTTTGCAGCTGAGGCATTGTTGAAAATTATATCGCACTGGCCTCGCCCTACTAATTACTTTAAGGATGGCTGGAACGTTTTTGATTTCCTGATCGTTCTTATATGTTTCATGCCCTTTGAGGCTGAATATGTTGCAGTGCTTCGACTCGCCCGCGTCTTACGTGTTCTCCGACTCTTAAGTATTGTTCCAAGGCTTCAACTTCTTGTGGTAGCATTATTGAGAAGTATTCCGTCTATGTTTTACGTGACGATTCTTCTCTTTATACTTTTTTATATTTATGCTGTTCTTGGAGTGATGCTTTTTGGGGAAAATGACCCTAAGCATTATGCAACTCTCGGTGATTCGATGCTGTCCTTATTCAGGGTAGTGACTCTGGAGGACTGGACTGATATTATGTATATTAACATGTATGGGTCAGACAAGTATGGGTACGAGGTTGCAGAAATGGCACACTACTCAGGAATTAAACCTCAGGGATCAATCATTTCTTCAGTGGTCTTTCATGTGACTTTTGTGCTTTTCGGAACAATGATAATGTTGAACCTTTTTATAGGAGTGATTATGACCGGTATGCAGGAGGCGCAGGAGGAAACCGCGAAGATGAATAATGATGATAAGGGCTCTAGTTCTAAGTTGGGAGACTATAGCGCTTTGGTTGAGGAGATGAATAAGCTCGAGGATCAGGTAAGGTCATTGAAGAACAAACTGGCTGATACTTCGGTCGATAGAAGGAACGAATAAATGAAGTGGAAATTCGTAGTAGTTGGAAAGCCTTCCCTAGAATATGCGAAAGTAGGGACTGAGGAGTACTTGAAGAGGCTGCGGCGGTATTGCAATGCGGAATTTATTGCGGTCAAGAACGGTTCATCTAAAGAGGAAGGAGAACGACTAATGAAGGCCAGTGAAGGTTCTTTTAGGATTGTTTTTGATGAGCGTGGTGAGCTCATTGACACTGAGGGATTGTCTAAAAAAGTGAGTTCTCTTGAAATGGATGGGGCTTGTAAGTCAGTGGCTGTACTTATTGGAGGAGCCGACGGCCATGATGAGTCAGTGCGTGATGCGGCTGATTTATTAATTTCATTTGGGCGCCTTACTCTTCAGCATGAGTTGGCTTTGCTTGCTGCTGTTGAACAGATATACAGGGTTCACACATTGAAGCGTGGAGAGCCTTATCATCGATAGGATTATATTCGGAGCAGATGGCCGGAGAGTTGTTTTTTTAGAACCTGAATAGCTTCATCTAGGATTGGATCGGTCCCTGCCTTGAAGGGAAGGTTAAATAGTACGTTAATGTCAGGAATAGCTCCACGTCCTTCGAGTTTCTGGTTTTTCATGAAAGGAAGAATATCTGAATCACCGCGCTGATTGGGGATCATTAATTTTGCTCCACCGGGCAGATCAATAAAATTTGCTGGGAGTACGGCCCCGGCCGATGTTTCTCCGATTAGTGTCACGTGAGGAGTTCCCTGCAGTCGATGAGCTAGCATTTCCTTCGCGCTCCGAGCTTCTCTGTCGATGAGAAGAGCGATGGGCCGTTTCTCATTTTTAAGGGTCCTGGCAATCATGTTAATGACCATGACCTTTCCCCCTCTTCCCCTAAGGTCGATAGCTAATGCTTTTGAATTTTTTAGTTCTTTTTTTAAAGCGCTTTTCAAAATAGAAGCGGTTTCTCTGGACATGAAGTCCCACAGATGGATGTAACCGATGCCGTTTCCTTCTCCTGTGGGGACAGTGCGGATGCTTTTTCTGACAGAGTCAGGCCCATTTAGAGAAGTATTCACGGTTATTTTAACTGTTTTTAATGAGCCGCCCTTTGTTCTGCGGAAACCGATAGTGAGCGTTTCGTCTCGGTCCACCTGAGTCGTATATATTTTCCGGTGATCCTCATACCCCGCGATTGTTTTTCTTGGGGACTTATTGAAGTTGGTTCCATTGACTGAGACTATCTCGTCTCCGATCAAGAGTCCCGCTTCACGCGCCGGTGACCCATACATCATTGATCTGATGAAATATTTTTGCTGATCATTCAGTTCTACCAATTGAAAGTAGGCGCCGAGATGAAAGTGCTCGCCGGCACCGAATAGGTTTTTGGATACCCAAGGAGTAATAATCGCTGTATGGGAAAGGTTGAACTGATCGACGATTCTGTTCATTTCTTCATAGACACCTTCACGCTTTTTATTTTCATGCACGGCCCTAGTGAGTCTCTCTTCTAGAGGGAGTCCATCAGCTTCCATTTTTGATAGACCTTTTTTGAAGAGTCTGTTTCTGGAAATGATTCTGTTTATTTCTTTTGCATCACGAACCAGTAATGGGTCAAGGTTGGCCTGGAGATCGAGTTCTGATCCGTCCCTTAATACTTGAATGATAGTGGGGTCAGGTTTGAGTCCCTTCAAGTGATCAGTGAGCGGGATGCCTTGATCAAATCGCCAATTCCCGACCCTGACAATGATGTCACCTTCTTCTATCCCGGTCCGGTCCGCGGCTCCTCGTGCGAGCACTTCATCGACTCGAAATCCGTTCCCGGTTTCTTTGATGCGGACTCCTAGATAGGATCCCTGATGAGGAGGATTAAAACGTGTCTCATTCTCCGTGGCCGTGATCGCCGTAGAGAACAGAAGGAGAGCAATGATAGTGGGCAAGTGCCTCACTTAGAGTTCTTGTTATTTTGCTGTTTTTTTTGCTTGGGCTTTTTCGGTGCCCTTCTGACTGGACGGGTATCCTCAGGAACTTTGTATTGTGTCCTTAACTTTGCGAGTTCCTCTTTGAGTGTCTTTACGGTGTCTGAGTATTTAGTGTCTGAGTATACGCTCTTGAGTTCGTTCGGATCCTTTTCAAGATCGAATAATTCCCATGCTTTGACGTTGTAAAAATTAATGAGTTTGTACCTCTCTGTCCTAACCCCGTAATGGCGTCGGACTGAGTGGGCTCCTGGGAATTCGTAATAATGGTAGTAAAAGCTTTTTCTCCAATCCTCAGGTGTCTTGCCTTTAAAGACCGGTACCAGTGATTTTCCTTGCATCGGCTCGGGAATCTCTTTGACCCCGGCAATGTCTAGAAAGGTCTGTGCGAAGTCTAGGTTGGAAACGAAGTCTCTATTGACTGTTCCTGCTTTTATTTTTCCTGGCCACCGTGCGACGAGCGGAGTCTTGAAGCTTTCTTCATACATCCATCTCTTATCATACCATCCGTGTTCACCGAGATACCAGCCCTGATCAGATGAATAGATTACTACCGTATTTTCTGCTAATCCGCTCTGGTCAAGATGCTTAAGGATTCGTCCAATATTGTCATCTACACTTGCAACGCAGCGGAGATAATCCTTAACGTATCTTTGGTATTGCCATTTGATTCTCTCCTTACCTTCCAGCTTGGCTTCTGTGAAGGCCTTATTCTTTGGTTCGTAGGCTGCGTTCCACGCTTGTAATTGTGCAGTGGTGAGGTTCCTTGGTTTATTAAGTTTCAGGTCGTTAGCGGAAAGGTGCTTCGCAACAGTCATGGCCTGAGTGGATGCGGCTACTGTCCTTCCCTTGTAATCGTCCCAGAAAGTTTCTGGGTAAGGCATTTCAATGTCGTCGTATAGGTTTAAATGATCAGGTCCCGGTTGCCAGTTACGGTGAGGTGCCTTGTGCTGGCACATGAGCATGAAAGGTTTATCCTTGTCTCTCCCTTCTTTGAGCCATTCGAGAGTAAGATCCGTGATGATGTCTGTAGTGTAACCTTCAATTTTATTAGTACCCTCTACGCTTTTCATTGGAGGGTTATAATAAGGGCCTTGTCCCAGAAGAACTTTCCATTTGTCGAATCCAGTAGGATCAGACTTTAGGTGCCATTTCCCAAATATGGCTGTCTGGTACCCTTCCTTCTGCAAGAGTTTTGGAAATGTTTGTTGTGATCCGTTGAATCTATCACCATTTGTCATGAAGCCGTTAACGTGACTGTGTTTTCCTGTTAGAATGACAGCGCGACTGGGTCCGCAGATGGAGTTGGTCACGAAGCAATTTTCGAATCGCATTCCCTCTGAAGCGATGCGATCGATGTTGGGTGTTTTATTGCGATTTGATCCGTACGCGCTGATTGCTTGGTACCCGTGGTCATCCGTGAAGATGAATATGATATTGGGTCTTTTTGCGAATGTTAAGTTCGTTAGAATTAACGTGAATAGGAGAGTATATAATTTCATTTGGGCTCTTAGGGATTGGCTAAGAATGGAGTTTAACCATTCAACTCACGATGATCTATGCATTTATTACAAAAAATCATCATTGTTGAGGGTAATTAATTAAAGGAGCCTAATAAATTTTCATCGGTGGAGTTATTGTATTGAAGAAAAGTAATATGCAGATAATTGCCAGTAATTGGATTTTGAGACTTTCAGAGGTTCTGAAAATACTTTTGTTTCCTTTACCATTTTATAATGAATCCTCTGGAACAAAGCCTCATAAGGAATAGATTGATCTGATGAACCGGCATCTTTTAGTTTTTTTGTTTGTTGGGTTTGCTTCTTTGGCAATGACCCAACTTGCCGCTCTTGGGCAGGCTCAGTCGCCGACAAAGCCTCCAAAAGATATTAAGCCTGTTAAGATTTCGGAAGAGGAATACAGGATTGGAAAACTTTCGTTCAATCCCAAGACGAAGGAACTTTGGTTCCCATGCAGAGTGAACCAAAATGAAGTTGTTCTTGAGTTTGCCATTTGTGATGAGTTCCGTGGCAAGTTACATGAGAGTCTTCTCTCAACAAAGGTCACTCCATTTGAAATTCAGATTGCTATGAAATTGCTTAGGTGGGAGTCATCGGCTCGCCAGATATATAGAAAGTTTAATGAGAACGGTAAGCCGATAGGGGTCCTCAAGGATGATGGCAAAGGGAGGATGGAGATTCTTGTTAAGTATAAGGGTAAGGACGGAAAGACATTGACCGAGCCGATTGGTAATTGGGTCCATAATGCCAACACAAAAAAGGTCGTCGGCGCTGGCAGTTGGACATATACAGGGTCCAAAGTCATAGATGGTTATTTTCTTGCTGCGGAGGATGGGGCCATTGCTGCGATTTATCGTTTTGAAGGATCTTTATGTAATACTTTTAATCCCGGGAGTGATGATGATGAATTATGGTTTCCGATTGCGGCCAAGGTTCCACCACTTGACACTGAGGTTACAGTGATATTTAAGCCTTTGCCGGATGCGAAAGTGCCAGCTGACCGGCAGCTCGGAGAAAAATCAGAAAAAGAACATCTGAAGGAAAAGATTTAATTATTTGAAACTACCAACAGTAATGAGAAAAATTCTAACAACGTTTGTAATAAGTATTTCATTGAGCGGAGCTGCCTTTGCTCAGGCTCAGGGAAATGAATCATTAAAGAGAGAAGTTCAGCACGCCGTATCCAAGGGGATTACTTTTTTGGTTAAAAATCAGCAAGAGGATGGAAGATGGGGAGAAGAACAATACCCTGCAGTCACTGGGCTAGTTGTTCAATCAATTCTGGGTGATCCTGGGCGTGAAGGAATTGCTCTTCCTAAGAGCGTTTCGAAGGGTTTAGAATTTATTCGCAGTAAAGTGAGGCTTGACGGAGGGATTTATGGCAAGGGACTCGGCTCTTATAATACATCTATCTGCATGATGGCATTACTCGAAGCGGGTCAAGGTAAGGACCAAGAGTTGATTCTTAACGCGCGTAAATTTTTAGTTAATCAGCAGTCAGACTTTGATCGAAAGGGTAAAGCTGATAACGTTTTTGATGGTGGCGTTGGGTACGGGTCCAGTTATTCGCACCCGGACCTTTCAAATACCTATCATGCGTTAGAAGCTTTGCATTATACAAAGGATCTAATAAAAGACGTTCAGGGTGAGGTCTTGGATCTTGACTGGGACGCTGCCATTACTTTTGTAACTAATTGTCAGCAAAGACCCGAAACAAATAAGGCCGAATGGGTCAGTAAGGACAAGAAGGATCAAGGTGGATTTGTTTATTTTCCCGGAAAAAGTATGGCGACCGAAGAGGGCGGCGATGGGAAGGTGGCTCTTCGCTCCTATGGAAGCATGAGTTACGCGGGCCTGTTGAGTTTTGTCTATGCTGATATGGATAAGAAAGATCCTAGGATGGTTGCTGTGCTCGAATGGTTGAAGAAAAACTACTCAATTACCCAGAACCCTGGAATGGGTCAGCAGGGTCTCTTTTATTATTATAATACAATGTCAAAGGCTCTTAGTATTCTTGACGTTGATCAGTTTGAGTTAGAAGGAGGTAAAAAAGTTCATTGGCGAGAGGAATTAACTAAGAGGCTATTTAATCTTCAGAAAGCAGACGGATCGTGGATCAATGAGAATGGTCGTTGGTGGGAAAAGGATCCGGTCTTGAGTACATGCTATTCACTTCTTTGTCTTGAGCGCGTGTATTCCGGGCTATAGCCCTATTTTTCTATAAGTTTGTTTTTTCTGTATTATTAAAGGAAGAGTTGGGAATTTTATTGATTTGCGGTGGCATCATCATGATAATATTTGTCATGATGAAACATCGCTCTCTCATTTTGTTTTTCACATTAGTATCGGTTTTCCTGATCAGATCCGAGGCTGTTGAAATTGCTAATTCAATCAATGATTTTAGTTTCGACGGGACTCAAGGTGAGAATGGTTGGATTTCAGGATATCGTAACTACACACAAGACGGTGGAGGTGATGACTATAATGCAACTGAAGACTTTATTGCCTTTGACAAGGACGAGGCTTGGAGAGGTGACTTCTGGAGGCTCGCACCATCCGGCGCACCTTGGACTTTAGTTAGATTTGATTCAGGTCATCCTAATGGCACAAACAGCGCTCCCAATGAAGAGCACTGGGCCATAAGGAGATGGGAGTCTGACCGTGAGGGGCCCCTTGCATTTACCTGGAACCTCAGAGAGCAGAATCTTAACGGATCAGGGGTCGGAGGCTCACTGCACCATAATGGAGTACTGGTTGATTCCGGAGCAACAGACACTGGGGAAGGATTTTCAAGGACCTACTTCATTAATAT
>Ga0163108_10000576_pt1 | contig 27373 bp, 22 predicted proteins | sample Fk1155metaG_FD_109644 | JGI IMG/M metagenome (GOLD analysis project Ga0163108, IMG submission 109644) | Marine microbial communities from the Central Pacific Ocean - Fk160115 155m metaG | ecosystem: Environmental > Aquatic > Marine > Oceanic > Photic zone | place: The Central Pacific Ocean...
AATTTCGGCAAGGCAGCCGCACTGACCGCGGGGATGCGCGCGGCGCGGGGCGAACTGGTGATGATGATGGATGCCGATCTGCAGGACGATCCCGACGAGATCCCCGGGATGCTCGCCCGGCTCGACGAGGGCTTCGATGTCATCAACGGCTGGAAGAAAAACCGGCTGGATCCTTGGCACAAGGTGTTTCCCAGTCGCGTCTTCAACTGGCTGGTCGGCCGCCTGACCGGATTGTTCCTGCACGACCACAACTGTGGCATCAAGCTGTTCCGGCGCGAGGTCACCGAGGAAATCCGGATCTACGGCGAACTGCATCGCTTCATCCCCGTGCTGGCCCATGCCCGCGGGTTTCGCGTGACCGAGCAGACCGTCCACCACCGCGAACGCCAACACGGCCGTTCGAAATACGGTGTCCGCCGATTCCTGCGTGGTTTCCTCGACCTGCTGACGGTCAAGTTCCTGACCGGCTTCGGTCAGCGGCCCCAGCACATGCTGGGAGCCATCGGCCTGTTGTTCCTCGGACTGGGCCTGCTCGGACTGGGCTACCTGGCGGTCGTCTGGATCTCGGCAAAGGCCCAGGAACTTGATCCGCACATCGGCGAGGCACACATGCCGATGCTGATCTACTCGACCGCCTCGACCCTGCTGGGCGGCCAGGCCCTGACACTGGGACTGCTGGCCGAATTGCTGATCGCCCGGACCGACCCGGAAGACGGCTTCAGCGTGGCCCAGCGCTGCTGACCGTCACAGCACCACCCCGTGCTAGCCCCCGGTGGCTGGATCGGCCGGCCTGTCGGTGAAGGTCAGTTCCACGGTCGAGCGATAGAACTCGAGCGTGATCTGCTGCCGTTGACGATCGGACCTGGCCCGCATCGCGCTGACCGGCAGGGTTCCGCTTTCCCGGTGAACAATGCGGCCGCTGCGCTGGTCGAGAACGAGTACCCCGTACTCGGTTCGCGGCCGGGGATTCAAGACATTCTGGACCGGTCGGTAGACACGGCTGACGAACGTCAGCACGGGCAGGTGTTGCGGTTGGTCGAGTTCGATCGCCTGGTGTTCAATCGTCACCGGCCCCCAGGCCGGACGTAGAATCGGGCCAGCGGTCCGGTCGACGGCCTTCGCGAAAGCCCAGGCTCGACCGTGGACAGGGATCGCCCGGTTCGAAGTTCCCCGGACCCGCACGTTGCTCGGCCGGTTGACCATCAGCAGGAACCGTTCGGGCGTCTCCAGCAAGTGAAACCCGCTGCAATCATCCAGCGGTCCCAGCGGGGCGTCGATCCGTCGTTGGCCGGTCGCAGGATTGACCAGCACGAAACGGCCTCCGGACTCGAGCACGGCCAGGTCTCCGTTTTCCGCAGCGACCGGCAACAAGTCACCCCGGACCTCCATCGTGAACGGCGTTTGACCGCTTACCAGGTCCAGGGCGGCAACGATCTGTTTCTGGTCGAGGACCCTTCGTGTCACCACGAAACGGCCCATCCGGGCAATGATCTCACCACGCGTCGGCAGGGTGCGGGTGGCCACGGCAGCACCATCGGCCGCGTCAAGCACAAGCACCTCGTTGCGATCGGTCGGCTCGACGAAAACGAACCCGTCCGCACCGTGGATTCGGCTTCCCCGTGGCAGCCCACTCCGGTTCCAGAGAACCTGCCCGTTCAGGGGATCGGCAGCCTGCAGTGCGGTGCCGACCTGGTAGCTGACCAGTCCGCTCCCGAATGTCCCGACATGTCCGATCGGCCGCCCGGAGGGATCGGTCATCTTGAACCATCCCGGCCGTCCCGGGCGGGCACCGTTGAGCCGGATGATCCGGGGCTGGATCCCGGTCTTGCCCTCGAAAAGGTTGCGGGTCCAGAGAACGTGAGGGTGTTGATTGTCACCGAGACCATCGACAACGGCGAACCGGTTGCCGAGCACGACCAGCAGCAGGTGCCCAGCGGCGCGAACGTAATTGCCTTCGAAGGCATAAGGAACCTTCGCTTCAGAGCGTGGAACGGCCAGGTCGCCAACGGTCGTCAACCGCCAGCGTTCAAGGCCCTGGTCGTCGTAGGCCACGACATACTGCCGCCGGTTATCCAGCCGGAAAGTCCAACCGTGCCAGGCGATCGGCCGCGGGCCGCTGAAGGGAACCGGGTAGGTGTTGACACTGGTCCGCCGCTCCTCGTTGACCGTCCGAACCGCGAGCACCTGCCCGGTCTTCCAGTCGGGTTCTGGCTGCAGGATCGTCTTCATCTGCGGATCGGTTTGCCAGGCCGCCACCTGCGACTTCCCCGTCCGCCCCCCGCCAACGGCCACATCGGCCAACCGGCCTGACCGGAGTTCCTCAACGAGCTGCCCGACGGCGGTGATCTTCTTCTGATGGGCCCAGAGCGTAACAAGTTCGGCCGTCGCGCGGCCCGACGTCGGCAGGTCGTTGCTCGCCCTCAGCGCCAACAACAACCGTTCCCGCCGCACCGCCACCGCATCGGCGGGCAGCCGGTCGAGAATCAACCGCCGGGAACGATCGGCGACCGACTGGCCGTCAAAGAGCACGACGAGTTCCTCCAGGGCCACCGTGCCCGCGGCCGACCGGGCCCTGGCCAACAACGTCTCTCGTCGCGCAGACAACGCCTGCTGCTGTGCGGGAGTTGCCTTGCGATCGACGGCGGCCAACCGCGAGGCGATCCAGCGGTCCCTGAGAACCGAGAGATCCTGGTCGATGGACTCGAGACGGGAGACTCCAACCGGCTTCGCGGCCGGTCGATCGGCCTTCAGTTTCAGGTACTCGTCGAAGGCATCCACGACCTGTCCCGATTCGGCCAGGCCCCCGGCCCGCAACCGGCGAAAGGCAAGTTGTTCGTCCGGCGATTCGAGCAGGCCCTCCAGGCGATCGGCCTGGGCGGCGTAACGGACATAATCGAAATGCAGACCATCGAGCAGGGCCTGGACCAACAGGCGACGCACGCGGGCGTCGGCGCGGGTCTGGTATGACGCGGCCAGGTCGGCCACGGCCGGCTCGAATTCTCCTCGATGCAGCCGACGCCGGCCTCGTAGCGCCAGTGCCGATGCGTCCTTCGGGTCGATCTTCAATCGCGAGGCAATCCGTTGCTGCAGGACCTGGTCGTCTTCGAAGGAAACCAGTTCATCGTGAGCCAGCCCCAGCAACCGGCCACCCCCTCCGACCAGGTTGCCCACCAGCCGTCCCCCGGCCATCTCGGTCCTCGCCAGCAAACGACCCGTCTCCAGGTCGAGCGTGATGATGGCTCCCTGTTGAGAGGATGAAGCGGAAACCGTCTCCGGTTGCGATCCCGACGCCACGGCAACCCTGTCATGGGTTGCCACCGGCAGATGGTACAGGTGACCGACCCGGACACCGACCCCGGTCGGACGAGGGATCACCGTCGGCATCGACCAGGCCACCGCACCGTCAGCGAGACGAAATGCCTGCACCCGGGACCGCTCGACCACGATCACCTGCCCCTTGTACACGGCGGCCACGAAATGGCCCTGGCCACGAGGCCGCGTCCAGAGGCGGCGGCCGTCTTCCAGGGACAGGCAGTGCAGCGCGTTGGAGTCCCGGGGAGTGAGAACCACGCAGCCCTCGGCAACGATCGGGATCGGGTCAAACCAACCCTCGGTCTTGGGAAGTTTGGCAAGGCCTCGAGCCATCAAGACCCGCATCTGGATCGCCTGCTGGCGGCTGTTGGTCAATCGACTGCTGGCGGTGCGATAGGGATACGACCAGAGCAGTTGCCGTCGCGCCAGATCGACGGCGACGACCAATCCGGCCTCGGTCGGACAGACCAGCACGCCTTCGGCATAGCTGGGGCTGAGCCCGGCCAGCCGGCGACCGGGGTGAGTCAACACGTTGAATTCCGGTTCGGCGATCCCCTGCGACCACAACATCGTGCCACCGGTCCCCTGAGCACCGACGACCGACCGGCCCGACAGGGCCAGTAACCGGATTTCGCCATCCCGCTCGCACAGACAATACAGCGTCTCTCCCAGCGGCAACGGTGGGCCAAGAAAGAAGGTCCCCCCCAGTTCCAGCGCCTGCTCTCCACGGGGACCGCCCAGTTCCCAGACCAGCTTCCCCTCGCTGGCCAACTCAAAAGCCAGCAACCGGTTGAAATCCCTGGGAACCCAGTCGGCGACGGCACCGGATTGAACCAGTCCCCGGCTCGAGAACGTCTGCAGCCCCAGCACGCCGACCTCGTCAACGGCATAGATGAAGCGACCGTCGGTCGAGAGTGTGCCGATGGTCCGGTCGTGCCAGGCGCGTTGACCGAGAAACAACGAGGTCAACGACTGCCGCTCGGATCGCCCCCGCACCGAATAACTGGGAACGTTGCCGTCGAGCACCCGGTCGAAGGCCGGGTCGAGCGTGACGGCATCCCAGAGATGCCGACCGGTGGACAGGTCAACGGCCTTGATGTCAAACAGGCTGCGAAAAACGGCGACGTCACCAATCACCAGGGGATCGACGGCCGGCAGCACCAGCCCGTCCCGGGCGCGTTCAGCACGCTCGAGCCGAGTCAACTCGTCCCGGCTCTTTCGCAACTGCTGCTGGCGACGTGGTTCTTCGAGTCCCCGCTGAAAGGTGGGAAACACCCAATCGGGCTCGTGACCGGGCACCGCTGCCGCCGCGGTTGCCGAGCGGTTGCGGTTGCCTCGCCAGACCATCCAGCTTCGCCAGTCCAGATCAGCGGTTCCTCCCGCCGCCTCGGCCAGCCCTGCCAACCATTGCCTGGTGGATTGTGGTGTCCGCAAGGCGTCGGCCAGGGGGCCACCCCGTTGCACCAGCGACTGGCGGACCGCCGGTTTCATCGCCAGCAGGACCCGGGTCGAGCGAGCCGTCTGGCCGAGCCGGGCCCAGGCCAGAGCTGCCTTGACCGACAGCAGGGGTTCGAAGTCCGTGACGCCGGAATTCCTGAGTTGTTCAAACCGCATCGCCGCCATCAATGCCTGGCCACGATCCAGGTACAGGTTGCCCAGCGCGTAGGCGGCTTCCTGGCCGGCCTTCGTGTGGAAGTACTTTCTGGCAGCCTGCTCCAGCAGACCACTGCCGCCCTCGACCCGCGCGCGTTTCAACAACTGGCGAGCGGTCGTCCCATACTCGAGTTCATAGATCCGCTGGCCTTCAGCGCCGAGCTTGCCGAGCAGGATCGAGACGGCTTGCTTGAGACTCACAAACGAGGCGGCCGGGTTCTCGGATCCGTCGGCACCTGGTTCCTGAAAAAAGCTGTCTTCGCCGTGTTCGAGCAGGCTCTGTAACAAGCTGATTGCTGCACGGGATTCCCCCATCTTCAACAGGTCACGTGCCCGCAACAGCCGCTGCGTCAGGCGGCGATCGGTGACATGCACCATTGCAGCCTGGCCGGCGGCCACGTTGCTGCCGCCGCGGCGTGGAAACGGAGCGAGCCGAAGTACGGCCTGGGCCGGCAACGCCCGCGCCTGCAGGACGACACACGACATGGCCAGCAGAAACACGGTCAGTCGCCGGTGGAATCTCACGGGCGGTGGTGCCGGGAAGTGGGGAAGTTTGACCAAGTCACTCTCTGTGAGAATAATCGATTCTGACCGCGATGCACACTGCAGTCCCCAGGGAGCCCAGAACAATGACCGCCGACCTGTCCACGAACACCGATGAAGCAGCCGCCGAACAACTGTCAGCGGCGATGGAGACGATCGATGCGTATTACCGGGAGCGGGGAATTTTCCAGGACCATTTCGGATTCGGTGAGCGACCGGCAATCCTGGTCGTTGATTTTGCCCTGGGCTGGACCGACGCAGCCTACGCCGGCGGCAGCAAGCGGCTGGATCTCCCCGTCGAGAACACGGCCAAGCTGCTGGATGCCGGACGCCGCCAGGAGATTCCGATTGTCTACACGACCAGCCCTTGGCGACCCCGGACCGCCGACCAGATGTTCAAGACGGCCGCCGATGTCTCCGATGGGTTCCGGCCCTGGGACGAACGCGCCTGCCAGATCGACGAACGGCTGACACCTCGACCCGAAGACCTGGTGATCGAGAAAGAGAGCGCCAGTGCATTTGCCGGCACCCACCTGGCCGGCTACCTGATCGGCCAGCAGGTCGACAGCGTGCTGATCACCGGCTGCAGCACCAGTGCCTGTATCCGGGCCACGGCAACCGATGCCAAGAGCCTCAGACTCAAACCGGTCCTGGTGGGGGATTGCTGCGGCGATCGTGCCGCGGCCGCACACGTCTTCACGCTCTTTGACATCCAGGCCCGGTTCGCCGACGTGGTGTCGGTCGACGAGGCGATCGGCTCGCTGCTGGCGTAGAAAAAACCCGCCTCCCGACCAGCGTCGGGAAGCGGGTTTTCAGTCGTCCACGCAAGCCGGTCTACTTGATCAGGCCGGTCGTGTCGGTGGCCACGGTCTTCAGGGCGAGCTTGTCCAGTTTGCCCTTCTCAAAACCACGGTTTGCCTGCACGCGTCCACGCCGCCACATGAGAACCGTCGTCTCGGCTCCCTTCTTGATCTTGTAGCTCGGCGGACCAGCGATACCGTCAAAGACGGTCAGCGGCACGTTCTTGATGCCGTGCTTTTTCGCCAGTGCCTTGAGCTTCGGCTCATCAACATCCGGGTCGTCACTGAGGACCACCACGAATGCCTTCAACTGCTTCAGCTTGTTCGCTGCCACTGCCTTATCGATCTGCTTGACCAGACTGGCCAAGTTGTCCGTGATCGAGCGTGTGAAAACGCTGACCACAGGACGGTTACCGAAGCGTCAGCGATAGCAGAGTTTTTTTCCGGCAAAGGGACCGGTGATGTCCTGGACGTTAAACGCCGAGACACCCTGGCCGGGCTTCAGGCCAGATTTCACGTCCGCCGCATCCGCCACGACCGCAACCGCGATCAGCAACGCTGCAGACGGGACCAACAAACGGTTCATCCGTCGTCTCCTATGTTTTTCGTGTGGAAAACGAATACGTACCAACGAGAAAAATATTCTAACGACCCGGCATCGACCTGTCGAGAAGCCCTCCGGCAGAAACGGCAAAAAGCAGGACCGAACGCTGTCTCACGAGAAAAACAGCCGGGTTGACAGCACTATCGAGCCGCTTCGATCCCAAGTTCCTTGAGCGTCTTGACCGCGGTTTCTCCGTCGACAGCCGACTTGACCTTGCGGTCGACCTTGAGGATCTTGCCGTCCTTGCCGATGTAGAATGTCCAGCGGAAGGGGACCTTTCGTTGATCGGTCACCACGCCATAGGCTCGAGCAACCTTCTTGCCCGGATCGCTGAGGATTGGATAATCCACCTGCAGCGACTTGGCGAACTTGGTGTTCAGTTCGACCGTGTCGCAACTGGCTGTGAAATAGGCGACGTTGAACTTCCGCAACGCTTTGCCGTTCGAACCGAACGACTTGCACTGCTTGGTTCAGCCCCCGGTAAAGGCCTTGGGATACCAGGCAAGCACCACGGCCTTCTTTCCCTTGAAGCTGCTGAGCTTGTGGGTCTTTCCGTCGCTGCCCTTGAGCGAGAAGTCGGGAGCGACATCACCTTTCTTGAGCATGGGCCCGTCAGCGGCATCGGCCGACTGGACGACCAACGCGAGCAACGCGACAGCGCTGAGGATTGCCAGGAATTTCATCGGAAGTACTCTCCTTTACTGCACCGGGGAGCCGGTAGGTTCTTTTTTTGACCGGCACACGCTACCGCGCCCGGACAGCGATGCCAACCCGGCGACAGCCAATCAGGCCAGCGCCGCCTCGAGGTCGCAGCAGAGATCCTCGGGATGTTCGATCCCGCAACTGACACGCAGCGTGTTGGCCGTGATGCCCGCTTCCACCCGCGCCGCTTCATCCATCGAAGCATGGCTCATCGTCTCGGGATAAGAGATCAACGACTCGACCCCTCCAAGCGATTCGGCGAGTTGGAACAACTTCGCCCCTGCCAGCACCCGTTCGGCCGCCTCGCGGCCTCCATCGACATCGAAGCTGAGCATCGCGCCGAAACCATCCTGCTGGCGACCGGCCAACTCGTGCCCGGGGTCGCTCGGCAGACCCGGATAGTAGACCCGCTGGACCTTCGCGTGCGCATCGAGCATCTCGGCCACCGCCTGGGCAGCCCGCTGATGGGCCTCCATTCGGGGTCCCAGCGTCTTGATGCCGCGAAGCACCAGCCAGGCGTCAAACGGGGAACAGGCCAGCCCCAACGCGTTGGTGATGTACTCGATCCGGTCGGCGTGCTCCTGGTGACGGGTGACCACGCAGCCTCCGACGACATCGGAGTGCCCGTTGAGGTACTTGGTCGTCGAGTGCATGATCACATCGACACCGTGCTCGAAGGGCCGTTGCAGGTAGGGAGAAAGGAACGTGTTGTCGGCAATGGTGATCGCACCGGCCTCGGCAGCGATCTCGCAGACAGCCGCCATGTCGGTCACGTGCAGCAGGGGGTTGCTTGGTGTCTCGATCCAGATTCCCCGCGTCTCGGGACGAACCGCCCCGCGGACCGCGTCGAGGTCGAGCATGTCGACAAAGCTGAAGCTGAGGTGCTGGTGGGCAAGGATGTCGGCAAACAACCGGTACGTGCCACCGTAAATATCCTTGCCGGCAATCACGTGATCGCCCTGCTCGAAAAGATGGACCGCCGCCGTGATCGCCGACATCCCCGTCGAAGTGGCCCGGCAGTCGATCCCGCCCTCCAGCGAGGTGATGTTCTCTTCTAGCGCCCGACGTGTCGGGTTCCCACTGCGGGTGTAGTCGTAGCCGCGATTCGTCTCGAGATCATCCCAGCGAAATGTTGACGTTGGATAAATCGGCGTTGTCGCGCTGAGATAGGCCGAGTCCTTGTCGACACCGACATGAACACAGCGTGTCTGAAACTTCATAAGAGACCCCTTCCCGGGATGCACTGGTTGGGTTGCCACCGAGTCTAGGCAAACAGTCGATGCTGAACCAGTTGTTCGGCCCCCCACCCCTGCCCCTGCCCCCGACCCGGACTTTCGCTAACCTAGGGTCGCGGTTCCCTGACACCTCGCCCGTACCTCCATCATGCCGCTTTGCCAGCCCAGCGATCTTGGCCGACCGATCCCCGACAGCCCCCACGCTGTCTCGGCCTGCCTACCGACCTGGGCTGACAATATCGGTTACGAGGAAGGAGAACCGCGGGTCAAAGACAAGCTGACGACCGGATACCCCCGCTTCGTCTACAACCAGTTCTGCCGCGACCTGTTTTCTCGAACCGGTGAGACGACCTGTGATCCCGGCGAGCAGTGCCTGGTCTTTCCCACCGCCGCCGCCGCCGAACGCGCCGCCACGTTTCTCTCCCGTCACGCCGGTACCGGCAGCCTCCGCACCCTCCCCCTGCAGGAAACCTGCCCGGGTGTTCCCGGACACGACGATGTCCACGTCGTGGTCTTTCCGGCCGAACACGCCCGGGTCGCCCAGGACGCCTGGCAGCACATCGGCGAGGGGATCTCGTCACGGCAGGCCGAGGACCTGCTGGCCGGACGACCAGCCGACGATGGCCGCCAGGCAATCCAGACACTCCTCGCCCGCGTCGGCAAACTGGCAGGCGTGCCCGAGACTCACGTCCGGCTGGCCTCGTCCGGGATGGGTGCCTTCGCGGCAGTTCACCGGGCACTGGATCGGCTGGCCCCGGGTGCCGACAGCGTGCAGTTTGGTTTTCCCTACGTCGATGCGCTCAAGGTCCAGCAATTGTGCGGATCGGCCGACAACCTCTTCCTCCCCGAAGGCAACGCAACCGGCCTGGACCAACTGCAGTCCGCACTGGAGAGCGGCCGGCGATTCTGCGGGGTCTTCACCGAGTTTCCCAGCAACCCGCTGTTGGCGGTTCCCGATCTCGAGCGGCTGGCCGGCCTCTGCCGGACACACGGGATCCCGCTTGTCGTCGACGAGACGATCTCCGGCTTCGGGAACGTCGACGTCCTTTCCGCAACCGATGTCGTCTGCAGCAGCCTGACGAAGTCTTTCTCCGGAATCGGTGACGTCACGGCCGGGTCAAGCATCGTCAATCCCGCCAGCCCGTTCGCCGCCGCCCTGGTCGGTGCGCTGGCCGAATCACCTTCGCCGGAACCGTATGCCACTGACGCGATCGTGCTCGAACACAACTCGCGGGATTACACCGATCGATTTCCACTGGCCAACAAAAACGCCCGGGCCCTGGTCGATTTCCTGCGCGCCGAACCGGGTGTCGATTGTGTGTACTACCCCGACGACGAGAATCCATCCGGAGACGGTCTTCACACCAAGCGGTATGACGCCTTCCGCCGACCCGGTGGTGGCTGCGGCCCTTTGCTCTCGATCCTGCTCGAACGGCCACACGTAACCGCACCGGTGTTCTACGACACCCTGGCGGTCGACAAGGGGCCCAACCTGGGCACCAACTACACGCTGGCCTGCCCGTTCACCATCCTGGCTCACTACCACGAACTGGCGTTTGCCGAGTCGTGCGGTGTTTCCCGCTACCTGATCCGTGTCTCGGTGGGACTGGAACCCGTCGACGACCTGATCGAGATTTTCGGGAAGGCACTCCAAACGGCCTGCCGGTGACGCTAATCGTCCTGCTTGGCGTACTCGAACAGTGCCGTCGACAGGTAACGTTCGCCGGAATCCGGCAGCACGGTCACGATTGTCTTGCCGGCCGCCTCGGGTCGCGCGGCGACCTTCAACGCGGCAGCCATCGCCGCACCCGAACTGATCCCGCAGATAACCCCCTCCTCGATGGCGATCCGCGGCGCCATCTCGAAAGCCTCCTCGCTGGAAACCTGGACGACCTCGTCGACAAGATCCATGTCGAGCACGTTGGGCTTGAAGCCAGCACCGATTCCCTGGATCTTGTGCGGCCCGGGGTCACCACCGGAAAGCACCGGGCTCTCGACCGGCTCGACTGCGACCGAGGTCAGTGGATGGCCCTGTTCCTGCTTGATGTAACGTGAAACACCGGTGATGGTCCCTCCGGTGCCGATGCCCGAGACCAGGTAATCGACGTTTCCATCGGTGTCCTCCCAGATCTCCGGTCCCGTCGTATCGAAGTGCACCTGGGGGTTGGCGGGGTTGTTGAACTGCTGGGGAATGAAATGATCGTCGGCCTCGGCAAGTTCCTCGGCCTTGCGGATTGCGCCTCCCATGCCGTCTGATCCCGGTGTCAAAATCAACTGCGCCCCGTAGGCCCTCAGCATCATCCGCCGCTCCATCGACATCGTGTCGGGCATCGTCAGGACCAGCTTGTAACCCCGGGCGGCACAGACATAGGCCAGGGCAATTCCCGTGTTCCCGCTGGTCGGCTCAACGACGGTCATTCCCGACTGCAGCTTCCCAGAGGACTCGGCCTCCCAGATCATCGCCGCACCGATACGACACTTGACGCTGTAGGCGGGATTGCGACCTTCGATCTTGGCGAGAATCGTCGCGTCGACTCCTGAGGCCAAACGGTTGATCCGAATCAGTGGTGTACGTCCGATCGACTCGGAGTTGTCCTTGAAGATCCCCATGAGCTGGCTCCTGGTGCGTGGGTCGCGGTGAACCGGCCATTATGGAACAAGCCCCGGTGGTCGGCAATCCTGCCGAATCAGGGACCCGTCGGCCGGGCGGCCCCGGGGGAGCGAGCGATGCCCGGCCTGACCGAGTGACCCGGCCCCCGCAGCGACGACCGCCGATCGTCACTGGTCCCGGTCAACCGCCGTGGTGAACGAAAGGCCGTGGTCGGTTGCGCCTGCGCATTGACCTCGCCCAGAAGATCGTCGACGAACTTGCGACTCGCCCGGTTGATGATCACCACGCGGCTGGCCGCCCTGGGGTTGGCGCTCGAACGGATGATGCAGATCACCTCCGCCCCCGAAGCGCTCGCCAACGCCGCCGCCACGTCAGCGGCAATCGTCGACCGACCGCTGGTGGATCGAGGCGGAACAGCGGGTGGTCCGGAACGGGGAGGAACCGTCCGGGGTTTGGCGACACCGGTCGTCTTTGCCACCCGAGTCGACCTGGTCCCGGCAGGACCAGACGTGGTGACCGAGGCAACCGTCGGCACCGCATCCCGTTGAGGACCGGGCTGGTCACGGTGCTTGAACAGCGATGTCAACCGGCACCGCACCAGCAGATCCTGGATCGGCTTGAGTCCGGCATAGAGACCTCGCTGGTAGGTCGGGTCGGCGGCAAAACAGACACCGACAACCCGCCCCGCGGCATCAAAGAGTCCACCGCCACTGCGACCCTGCAGCGGCACTCCCGTGCACTCGATGTTGTCCGGGCCGAGATACCGGTTCATCTGCGTCACGGTCACCAGGGACCGCGTCGGCCGCTCGCCGCCGTTGCAGCCGAAGCTGAGCAATCGCTGGCCCGCCGACAAACCAGTCGCTGTCGAGGAGACGCGGGCCACCGGTAAGACCCGGGCTGCAGCAATCTCGACCAGCCCCACGTCGGATTCCAGATCGTAACCCAGCAGCCGGGCGAAATACGCCTTCGATCGCCGACCGTCGAAAACATCGACGATCAGCTGACTTGCCGAACCGGGAGTATTCAGCGACTTTCCTTCTGCTCGAAAATTCCGAAAGAGGTGCCCGCAGGTCAGGATGATTGCCCGGCCGGGCCGACTGCCGATGACCGTCCCGGAAGCGAATTCATGACCGTCGGACTGTTCCAACCGTAACCGCACACAGCTGGACATGGGCCCGGAAGATGTCGCCGACGTGGCTGCCTCGAGCTTGGCACGAACGACCGGCGTATCTGGCCGGTCGGCCTTGTCGGCCTGGACCGGCCTGGCAAACCGATCCAGCCCGCGTCGCGGGACCGAGGATCTGGTTGTTGATTCCGGTCCAGGTGCCCGGGCCGACGAAACCAGTTCACGCAACCGGGATTCGGTTGTTGCACCGACGATCCGTCGTATGGCCCGTCCCTTTTCGACCAGCACAAAGGTCGGCAGCAACTTGATGTTGAGTTGCCGAGCCAACCGCGGAGCCCGGCGAATATCAAGGACCCGAATCGAGTACCCCTCGCGTTTGAGTTTTGCCACGACGGGACTCATCCGCTGGCAGGCCAGGCATCCCGGGCCGGAAAACTCCAGCACTTCAGCGGCCGACACGTCGCCGGCCCAAGACAACCCGGAAGCAATGGCCAGACAAAACGCTCTCAGCAAAGCATCGCGCATCACACCATCCCTGGTATTCGGCATGCAAATTGTAAAGCCGTCCACGACCGACGGTGGTTTTTTACGAGTTTACAAGCAGACCTTCCCTGGTCTGCGACAACTCGCGCCGGTCGCTTCGCCTACCGGGAATGCAGAAAGCGTGCCAATCCCGGGGGGACCGGGAATCAGATCCGGTAGAATCGCTCGGCGTTCTCGTGGAACAGTTTCTTCTGGAAGGCGAGCGGACGATCCTTGACGATCGTCTTCAGGGCCTGTGCCCACTGAGCAAACGTGGCCCGCAGGCGGCAGACCGGCCAGTCGCCGGCAAAGTAGGCCCGGTCCTCACCGAAGGTGTCCATGCAGAAGAGCATGTTTGGAGCCAGGTCCTTGGCGGTCCAGCCTTCCTCGGCGGTGACAATGATTCCCGAGATCTTGCAGACGACGTTCTCGTGTGAGGCCAGCGCCTTGATTCCGGCCATCCACTTCTTCCGAAGAGCCTTGTCGGTCGAACTGACGCTCATGTTGCCGCAGTGATCGACAACGAATCGCGTTTTCGGACATTTTTCAACCAGGCGTGCCCCGTCTTCCAACTCGTCGGGCCGCATGCACAGGTCGAAACTCATTCCCAGTTTCCCGAGCAATTTGCAGTTCTTCACGAATCGTTTTTCCAGACACAGTCCCTTGGGACGATCGGGATCGTGCAGCACCGTCCGCACGCCACGGATGTAGTCGTTCTCGGCGTACTTCTGGATGTATTTCTTGAATCCACGATCGTGCGGATAGCCACCGATCACGGCCGCCTGCATCGGGTTCTTCTTGTCCGCGCACAGCCCGGTGACCCATTCCGCCTCGCGGTCCTGGTGAGACTGCTGGACGTTGACCTCCATGTAGACGGTCTTGCTGACACCAAGGCCCTTGGTGGCCTTGAGGTAATCAGACATCAGGAAGTCGCGATTGATCGACTGGACGCCGTCGTTTTTCAGCCAGGGCAGGGTCAGTTTCTTCAGATCCCACAGGTGCTGGTGCGTGTCGACGATGGGTATCACGGGGTCGGCGTCCTTTGTGGCTGCGACGGCAGATCGGGGCTGGTGGCCGAGGGCCAGCGTGGCCGCGCCCGCGGCCACGCTGGCCAGGAAATCTCTCCGGTGGGTCGGTTGCCCGCTGGTGTGGCCGTGGTTGCTGACGGTCATGGGATGCAGTCTCCGGGGAAGTTCACCGTCGAAACGGGGGCAGGTGTCTTGACGTGGCCGGCGAGCCCGTCCGAGTCATCCTAGCCGACGACCCGCCCGCTTTGCACGTCTCCCCTTCCATCAACAAATCCGGTCCTGACGGTTCTTCCGGCTGGACCGGAATCGACCTGTTGTTCCACACGCACCAACGGTGGCGTTTTCGCAGGCTGTACCGTGTCGTTCCCGTCGTCAATTTCAGGAACACGGCGTTGCGGTCAACGTGTGACCTGCGAAATTCCGATGTCGAGAGAGAGTACCCGCTGTGTGGACCGTCCCCGCCCACTCCACTCACACCCGCCGAGCCTTCCCGCCATGACCAGTACGCCCGAACCAGCGTCTTCGGTTTCTTCCCGCATCGATCATCCACCGATCGCCACCACCGGCGAGGGCCTGCCGTTGCCGGCCCCGCCACACCGCGCCCTGTTGCTGCTGTTGCTCGCGCTTTCGGGCGGACTGGGTTTGACCCAGTGGCTCAACCACCAGACGGTCTCCAAGATCCAGGTCGGTTACCTGCGAGCCGAACGCAATGTGATCGTCTCGCCGGCCGAGGGCATCGTTCAGGAAGTGCGGCAGCAGCCGGGCACGATCGTCGAACCCGGAACGGTCGTCGTACTGCTGGCCGACGCCCGCCTGGAACGTCAGATCGCCGCACGCCGCCGGACGCTGACGACACTGCAGGCAACCCAGGCCCAGGCCAAGGCCCAGGCCAGCGTCGAACTGGCTCTTCGTCTGAGAGATCTTGAACGCGAGGAATTCGAAGTTCGAACGCTCTCGGCCACTCACCTCGAGAAGCAGTTCTTCAACGAGTTCGTGCGAGCGGCTTCGGAGGACCTGATCCAACGTTCCGACGGCGTGGCCAGCAACGGCAGCGATGACCAGACCTACCGTCTCGGCGCCCTCTCCCAGTTGCTCACCGGCGACGAAGCCCGGATCCAGGCGGTCATGCGACAACAGGCCGCCCGGAATGCCGCGACGATCAATGCCTCCCAGATCCAACTCTGTCGCAAACAAATCACACGGATCGAACAGCTGCGAAAAACCCTGCCCAAGCAGGTCCGCCAGGCAACCGGTGTCGATGTCGCCGAGGAGCAGTTGCGAGACGCCCGGGAAACACTTGCCGAACTCGAGCGGATCCGCGAGCGGCTGACGCTGCGGGCCAACGCCTATGGCACCGTCGGACTGTATCTCAAGCAGACCGGTGACACGGTCTCGGTCGGGGACGAGATCGTCGAACTCTACGACCGGGAACGGCAACATATCGACCTGCCGGTCCCCAGCCGCCTGATCAACCGCTACCCGGTCGGCACGCTGGTCAGCCTGCGATTCTCCGGCTCGATCAAGTGCCGTGGTCGCGTGGCAAACGTGCCTCCCCACACCGAGCAGAACGTCCCGACACCGCCTGGCAACGACCCCCTGGTACGAGTGCTCGTCGAGCCAATCGGTCGCTTGTGGCCCGAGGTACCGATCGGGTCATCCGTCGAGGTCGAAGTCGAATAGCCTGTCGGCGATCGATCCCCTCAACCGCGACGAACATCGCTGATGTCGTCGATCGAGATCGGGCCGTGAGTGACCTGCAGATCGGCCGCATCGACCAGGAACAGTTGTCCGTCCCGGGTCTGGCGTGAATCGGGAAACCCGGTCGCGGCCTGCCCATCGACAAGCGTGACGGTCACCGCGTGCGTCTCGTCAATCCCCGACATTCCCGCAGACACCAGCTCCGGGAAACGCTCCCACGCCCAACTCCAGAGCGTCGAGGCCGGATCCACCTTTCCGGCGATGTCAGGCCACTCGGCCTCGGCCTCGAGCAGATCGGCCCGCGCCGCGGCCCGGCACCACGGGGCCAGCACCTCGTCAATCCACTCCCGACGCGAAGCGGCCAGATCTGAGAATGTGGACATCGGGGCCTCAAGAAAAACGGCTCCAGACTACTCGTCGGTCACGCAACCCAGCGAGGCAGACTTCACGGTACGGATGTAGCGGCCCAGCGTGCCACGGGTGTGCTTCAGCGGGGGAGCCGTCCAGGCCTCGCGCCGCCGTTGCAGTTCCTCGTCGGAGACCTCCATGTCGATCCGCCGACTTTCCGCGTCGATTGTCACCCGATCCCCGTCCCGAACCAGCGCCAGCGGCCCGCCCTCCTGGGCTTCCGGCGTCACGTGCCCCACGATGAACCCGTGGGAACCACCCGAAAAACGTCCGTCGGTCATCAATGCCACGTCGCTGCCCAGTCCGGCCCCCATGATCGCCGAGGTCGGCGTCAGCATTTCCGGCATCCCCGGCCCCCCCTTGGGTCCCTCGTAGCGGATGATCACGACGTCACCCTTGCCGATCTGCTTCTGCTCCAGCGCCGCGAGCATCTCTTCCTCGGAATCGTACACGCGTGCCGTCCCGCTGAAGACCAGTCCCTCCTTGCCGGTGATCTTGGCGACCGCGCCCTCCGGCGCGAGATTGCCACGCAGGATCTGCAGATGTCCGGTCGACTTGATCGGCGCATCGAGCGGTCTCACGATCTGCTGCCCTTCGGACAGTTCCGGCACATCGGCGACGTTCTCGGCCAGGGTCCGACCGGTGACCGTCAGGCAATCCCCTTCCAGAAAACCCTCGGCCAACAGGAATTTCATCACCGCCGGCGTCCCGCCGATTCCATGCAGATCGGCCATCACGTACTTGCCGCTGGGCTTCAGGTCGGCCAGCAGCGGCACCCGGTCACTGACGGACTGGAAATCGTCAATCGCCAGGTCGATCTCCGCCGAACGGGCGATCGCGACCAGGTGCAAGACGGCGTTGGTCGATCCTCCCAATGCCATCACCACGACCATCGCGTTCTCGAGGGCCTGGCGGGTGATGATGTCGCGGGGCTTGATGTCCTGTTCGAGCAGGTGACGGATCGCCGCACCGGCCCGATGGCACTCGTCGCGCTTGGCCGGATCGATGGCCGGAATCGACCCGCTGAACGGCAGCGACAAACCCATCGCCTCGATTGCCGAAGCCATGGTGTTGGCCGTGTACATTCCGCCACAGGCCCCGGCTCCCGGACAACTGTTCTGCACGATCTGCTTGCGGTCCTCGTCACTGATCGACTCGGCGAGATACTGCCCGTAGGACTGAAAGGCCGAGACAATGTCGAGTTTCTCGTCACCAAGACAACCCGGCTGGATCGTGCCGCCGTAGATCATCAGGGCCGGCCGATTGACCCGGGCCATCGCCATCACGCAACCGGGCATGTTCTTGTCACAACCGGGCAACGTGACCAACGCGTCGTACCACTGGCCACCCATGACCGTCTCGATCGAATCGGCAATCAGATCCCGCGACTGCAGCGAGTAGGACATGCCATCGGTGCCCATCGAAATACCGTCGCTGACACCGATCGTGTTGAACCGCATCCCGACCAGGTCCGCCTCGGTCACGCCATCCTTGACGACCTCGGCCAGTTCCAGCAAATGCATGTTGCAGGTGTTGCCCTCGTACCAGACGCTGGCAATCCCGATCTGCGCCTTGTCCATGTCCGATTCGGTCAGGCCCGCCCCATACAGCATCGCCTGCGAAGCGCCCTGGGAACGGGGCTGGGTGATTCGAGCACTGAATCGATTCAGTCCGTCACCGACAGGTTGATTCATCTTCTCGTCACTCCACTCCGGATCTGGCAAACCCTCACTTATACAACACCATCGAAACCTCAGAAAGAGACCCAACCCACCCGTCTACACGCCACTCCCTCACAAGCTCACGTCCTGCTGCCGTGAAGCCAATCGGCCAGGATGGTATCGTAATGACAACGCCAGGAGTTGCAGTGCGATCAATCGGCTTTCCCGATCGCGGTTGCAAGCACCACGGTGGAATCAGTCTGATTACGGCAACCTGTAATTCTGTTATCGAAGGGCGGACAGTTGAGTGATCAGTGGGTTCGGTGGAGTGACCGCTTGCTCGCGGAAGCCCCTGCCGATGCGGCACGAGCCGTCGGTGTTCTGGAGAGGTGCTTTCAGGCCGCTTCGGAATCGGTCGACGACAGCTCGTTGCTGGAATGCCTGCTTGCCGACCTGGTGATGGAGTTTTCCGCCCAGTGGGCCGGCGTGCTGTTACGTACACCGGAATGGGAATTACGAGCCGCTCACGGCCGACAACGGCCCGATCCCTGGCCGGTGGAGTTGCTGGAAGAGGCGATGGATCAGGGTGCGGCCGGGGGAACGACGATTTCCGATCCGGCGGGCTGGACGGCAGCGGTGGTCCCCCTCGAAGAGACAGCCCCCTCGGCCTCGGTGCTGCTGATTGCCGGCAGCAGCCTCGACCTGGCACAACTGCCCCTGCTGGCTGCGGCCGGCCGCGGCCTGTCGGCCGCCCGGCGGATTGTCGACCGTGCCCAGAGAAATCTAACCCGCGTGCAGCGGCTGTCCTCGACCCTGGAATCATCGGCGAAATTCGCCGGGATTCACGAGGTCGTGCCGTTGCTGGAGTTGATTGCCGCCGAGGCCACCCGCCTGCTTGGTTGTGATCGGGCAAGTATCTTCATCCACGACCGCGAGCGCCACGAGCTGGTGGCCTGTCCGGCCCTGGGTGTCGAGAGTGGAATCTTGAGAATCCCCGACAACGTGGGCATCGTCGGCGATGTGATCCGCAATGGCCATCCGGTGCAAGTCGACGACGTCGGCAGCGATGATCGGTTCAATCCCGAGGTGGATCGGGAAACCGGGTACACGACCCGCAACCTGCTGTGTGTCCCGCTCCGGGACGGACAGGGCGAGGTGATGGGGGCCTTCGAATTGATCAACCGCCTGGACGGTGCCTTCGATGAAGATGATCGCGAGGCCCTGGAGCACATGGCCGGCCAGGCCGCCGTGGCGCTGGCCAACACCCAGCAGCACCAACGGTTGTTGCGAAGCCGCGAGCAGTTGGCCGAACAGGTGACTCGCGGGGTCCGCATCATCGGCGAGAGTGCTTCGATCACCGCTCTTCGCGACACGATCGACCGGCTTGCCGGAACCGATTTGCCGGTCCTGGTCCTGGGTCCCAGCGGCACGGGCAAGGAAGTCGTCAGCCAGTCGCTGCACTTCCAGGGTGCGCGATCTGAACATCCCTTCGTCGCGGTCAACTGTGCGGCGATCAGTGAGACGCTTCTCGAGAGCGAGTTGTTCGGGCACGAAAAAGGCGCCTTCACCGACGCCGTCGATACCCGCAAGGGCAAGTTCGAACTCGCCGACGGTGGCACACTGTTTCTCGACGAAATCGGCGACATGAGTCCCGGGGGACAGGCCAAGCTGCTCAGGGTCCTCGAAGAAAAAGTCATCACCCGGGTGGGTGGTTCCGAGACGATCCCGATCAATGTCCGCGTCATCGCGGCCACCAACCAGGACCTCGGCGAGGCCGTCGGTGACAAGCGATTTCGAGAAGACCTCTATTACCGGCTCTCGGTCGTCACCCTCGAACTGCCCCCGCTGGCCGAGCGGCCCGAGGACATCCTGCCACTGGCCGAGTATTTCCTGGCGGGTTTCTGCGGCGAGGCCAGCCGATTGCCACTGGAACTCTCCGGCGAGTCCCAACAACGCCTGCTGACACACGCCTGGCCGGGCAACGTCCGCGAGTTGAGGAACCTGATGGAACGCGTGGCGTTTCTGTGCCCGGGTGAACGAATCGAGATCGATGACCTGGCATTCATCCTGGCTCCCGGTCGCGAACCGACCGTCGAAATGCCTCAGGATGCGGGATTGGCCGAGGCGACCAGACGATTTCAACAGGACCACATCCGCCGCTCGATTCAGCTGGCCGGAGGCAACATGACCGAAGCGGCCGGATTACTCGGTCTGCACCGCTCCAACCTCTATCGCAAGATGGGACAGTTGGGGATGGGCGAGCCGGCCGATGATCAACAAGGCGACGAGGAAAACGGGTCGAGTTGAGAGACCGTCGGGAGAAGAACGAAGCGGCCAGTTCACCGCGTACGCCCGCGGCGGCAGGGCTCGTCCGCTCCCTCTCGCCTTCTCCCGACGGCCGTCCTCCAACCAGTTTCCACACCGGCCAACCACCCGACCACTAGCGGTGGAAATGCAGGCGAATCCCACTGCCGAAACCTCCTGTCCCGTAACTGAAACTGAAGCCGGGGCGGGTGACCTGGACTCCGACGTAGGGACGAACCGACCTGAACGAGTAGCCGTAACTCGGAACGTAGGTGGGAACACAGGTGGGCGTGTGGGCGTGATGGTCGCTTCGCGGTCGTGAAAACCCGTAGGCACTGACAGAGCCAACTCGTCCTGCCCGAGGGACCCCACGGTAGGAGCGAACCCGCTGCACGTGGTGAACGCTTCCGTGCCGGGAAAAACCATATCGGCTCACCAGGCGATGCCCGGCGCGAGCGGTCTTCGCCGGCCCCGTCACTGACATCACCAACGCCAGGAGTCCCGTCGTCATCAATCGAGTCCACATGGCCTGTCTCCTTCTCGTTTGCATTCCGGTCGACACCCCGTGAAAGCAGTAACGATGCCAAAACTCCACCAGTTTCCGAGCAGGTAGACTAAACCCATCCACCACACTGACTTGGCACAAAAAAATCCGGACCGACTCGCGAGTCGATCCGGAAATGGAGTGTCGCATTGATGAAAGCGAACGTCCTCAAATTGATGACAGCAAGAACCTTCGGCCAGATCAGGCAACCGGATTCGTCAGCGACCCGATCCCGCTGATCGACGCCACGACAGAATCGCCGGGTCGGAGAAACTTGTTCTTGGCTGAACCGACACCGGAGGTGGTACCGGTGGAAATGATGTCTCCGGGGACCAGGGTAACGAAACTGGAGATGAACTCGATGATCGCCGTTACCGGAAAGACCATCTCGGAGGTTGATCCTTCCTGTTCGACCTCGCCGTTGACGGTCAATTCCAGGTCCAGGGCCTGGGGATCGTCACACTCATCGGCAGCCAGCACGCAGGGGCCCATTGGGCAGAACGAATCGTGCCATTTTCCGTGGAGCCAATCGAAGAACCCATCCTTGGGCCGCTCGCTTCGTCCGGGATTGGGCTTGAACTGTCGGTCCGAGATGTCGTTGACCACGGTGTATCCGGCGACGTGGTCCAGCGCCTCGGCCTCGCTGACCCCGCGGCACTCTCTACCGATGATGATCCCGAGTTCGAGTTCCCAGTCGATGTGATCGGGCGAGATGGCGGGAATTCGGATCGGGTTGCCGGGGTCGTTGAGCGTCGTCAGTGGCGGCTTCATGAACACGTAGGGGAAGGTTGCCTGGCGTTCGGCGGCCTGGCCGCCACCCTCCTCGATGTGCTTGGAGTAGTTCCCGGCCAGCAGCAGCAGCTTCGACGGGTTGGCGACGGGGACTTTCAACTGGACCGAGGCGGTGGCCACACCCAGTCTCGTGCACAATTCATCGTCGGCCGCGGCCAACGCGGCCTCCAGGGCCTTGACGGCGTCCCGCCCGCTGCCGCCGGGAAGGAACGTCGTCAGCAGCTCGCAGTCAGGAATCTCCACGCCCAGAATCTCGGCCGCCGCACCCAGAGGCACGATCCTCTCCTCGGTGTAAAACCCGATCCGGGTCGTCGCGTCCTGCTCAAATCGGCAAAGTCTCATGGTATTTTCCCTGTTGTCTTTTCAGGTTCTTCCCGCCCTCGAACGGACGAAGCGTGTTCCAGAGAACCTAGTGTGTCGGGGGACGGCCGTCATGGCAATCATTGAGAAATCCTCCCGATAACGACTCACACAACGCCCTGTTTCTGCGTAGAATTACCCGTCTCTAGTGAAAATCCGACGACGGCAAAAAGGAATAGAACAATGTTCATGTGGTTCGACCCTCTCTACATGATCGCCATCGCTCCGGCCGTCCTGTTGATGTTGTGGGCTCAGGCCAGGACCCGATCGGCTTTTCGAAGCGGGATGCAGGTCCCGGCCAACCTCAGCGGCGCCGCCGCCGCCCGGCACATTCTCGACAGCGCGGGGCTGGGCAACGTCGCCATCGAGGAAACCCACGGCCACCTCTCCGATCACTACGATCCGTCGTCCCGCACCATCCGGCTCAGTTCGCAGGTGTATCACACCCGCACCGCGTCGGCTGTCGGGATCGCGGCCCACGAGACCGGGCACGCGTTGCAGCACGCCCAGAATTACGGGTTCCTGGCGATCCGCAACATGGCGGTTCCGGCTGCGACATTCGGACCGGGGCTGTTCGTGGTCCTGCTCATCCTGGGTTTCCTGTTCTCCAACCCGTTGCTGATCCAGATCGGCATCGTGGCCTACGGCGGCCTGCTGTTCTTCCAGGTCGTCAACCTGCCGGTCGAGTTCGACGCGAGTGCCCGGGCCAAGCAGATCCTGACGGAATACCGGATCGTCGATGGCGAAGGAGCCGTCGCCGTCAGCCGGGTGCTCAACGCGGCCGGCTGGACCTATGTCGCGGCGACGTTGCAGACCCTGTTGACGTTGCTCTACTACCTGCTCCGCTTCGGCGGCCTGGGCGGTGACGACTAGTTGTCACCCGCCGCGACGGCCGCGGCAACAACCGCATCGAAAAAGGCCTGGCGGGGGTTCTTCCCTCCCGGGCTCTGCGTGAAGACCAGTACGATCAACTCGTGTCGTGGATCGACAAACGCGTAGGTCCCCTCCGAGCCTCCGTGGCCAAAGACCCCGTTGCGGCCAACGCTCCAGCCCAGCCCGTAGAACCGGTCGCGTGTCTTGAGTTCTTCGGGCGTGTAGACGTGCTCGGTCTGCGGCCGGGTGGCTTCCCGGACCGATTCCGCCGAGAGAACACGCGAGCTTCCCAGCCGTCCCCGGTTGAGGAACATCTGGCAGAACTTCGCGAAGTCGGCGGTTGTGGAAACCAGTCCTCCCGAACCCCGCACGAAAGGAACTTTCATCTTTCCCGCCTGGTCGAAGCGAATCCGCCAACCGGGCTGCTTGGACTCGTCGGCCGCGGGTTTGACGCGTTCGTAGACGACCGCCATGCGTTGCAACTGCTCGCGGGGCGGACGATGCGACGTGTCGTGCATGCCCAGCGGACGATAGACATTGGCGGCAAGGTAGTCCTCCAGCGCTTGACCGCTGATGGTCTCGACCAGGGCCCCGAGGGTATTGAAACCGGGATTGTTGTAGCTGTAGCTCGTCCCCGGTGGAACCGCCGGACCGATGTCGGCGTAGCGATCCACTTCCAGTTTCAGGTTCGGTGCCAGGGGATACTGGGCCGACCTGGTCCGCAACGGCGAAAGGAACAGTGTCTTGATCCTCAGGCCACTGGTGTGGCTGAGCAATCCGCGAATCGTCACCTTCCGGCACTTCGCGTTGGCGAAGGCGGGCAGGTGATCTCCAATCGGATCATCCAGTGACAATCGTCCGGCCTCGGCAAGTTGCAGTACCCCGGTGCTGACGACCGCCTTGGTGTTCGACGCCATGCGGATCAGCGTGTCGGTCCGCATCGGCTGCCGCCTGGCCACGTTGCTCCATCCCAGGGCCTCGTGCAGCACGATCGTTCCCCGGCAGGCCACCAGCAGCACCACCCCGCGCACCTGGTCGGCATCGACCGCCTTGCGGTAATCGGCCAGGGCGGCTTTGAGGCGTTCGGCCGAGAGTCCGACGTCGCCTGGACGACCGATCTTGAGGCCATCCGCGGCGGTCGCGGTCGCGACAAACGCCAGGCACAACACCGCGGCCAGACCGGTCCGCTGGCTCACTCGCGTTTTCCCTGTCATCGTGCTTGTCACCTGATCCGGTCCTGAGTTTTGCGTCCCGGGAACGCTCGCGGTACACTGGCACCCGCAGACAGCCATGGTGCCACGTCGAATGCCGTGTCACAACCGGACCCTGGAGAAAGCCTCATGACGCCCCAGCCCAACTCGCAGTCGTCTTCCCGTCGCGATTTCCTCAAGACCTCGACAGCCGCGCTGGCCGCCGCCAGCATGCCCTACTGGTCAACGCTGACCCCGTCGGCCACCGCGGCCTACCGCGCGGCCAACGAACGCCCGGTGGTGGGTTGCATCGGCACCGGCAGCCGCTGGGGTGGAGTTGGTCCCCAGGCGATGCGGTTCGGAGACGTGGCGGCGGTGTGTGATGTCGACGAGGCTCATGCCAAGCGGGGCCAGCAACGGGTCAAGCGGACCCAGAAGAAGGACGGCAAGGAACCGACCGTCGATGTCTACGGGGAATACCGCAAGATCCTCGACCGAAAAGACATCGACGTCGTCACGATCGTCACGCCCGACCACTGGCACAGCAAGATCGCGATCGAGGCGATGAAGGCGGGCAAGGACATCTACTGCGAGAAACCACTGACGTTGACGATCGAGGAAGGACGGCAGATCATCTCGGTGCTCGACAAGACCAAACGGGTCTTCCAGGTCGGCACCCAGCAGCGGACCGAGATGGGCCAGCGATTCCTCAAGGCGATCGCGCTGATCCGCGAAGGCCGTATCGGCAAGGTCGAGAAAGTCACCTGCGACATCGGCGGGGCTCCCAAGAGTGGCCCGCTGAAAACCGAGCCGGTCCCCAGCGGACTCAACTGGGACATGTGGCTCGGACAGACCCCAAAGGTCGAGTACATCAAGAGACGCTGCCATTACCAGTTCCGCTGGTGGTACGAGTACTCCGGTGGCAAGCTGACCGACTGGGGCGCACATCACGTCGATATCGCCCAGTGGGCGATCGAGCAGAACGGTCCGGGCCAGGGTCCGACATCGCTGAACCCGATGATCGCCGAGCACCCGGTCCCCTTCGAGGACGGCCGACCGACGGCCGATGATCAGTACAACACCTCGCACCGGTTCCAGGTCCAGTGCCAGTTCCCCAACGGCGTCGAAATGAACATTGTCAGCAAGTCGAAGGACGGCAACGGGATCCTCTTCGAAGGCAGCAAGGGCCGCTTCTTCGTCAGTCGCGGCAAGATGGTCGGGGCTCCGGTCAATGAACTCAAGACCAACCCGCTTCCCGATGACGCCATCATCAAGGTCTACGGCGGCAAGAAACCCTCCAATCACATGCAGAACTTCTTCGACTGCGTCAAGAGCCGCGATTTGCCGATTTCGGACGTCTACACCCACCACCAGGCGCTAACGACCTGTCACCTGGCCAACATCGCGATCCGGCTCGGCCGCTCGCTGAAATGGGATGCCAAGACGCACACGATCGTCGGCGACAAGGAAGCCAACGGCTGGCAAAGCCGTGAACAGCGAAAAGGCTTCGAGACCAAGGTCTGACCACCGCTGCGATCTGTCACCGACCCGGTCGGCCGCCCAAAAGACACGGGACGATTGTCTTCGCGGAGCGGTGAAGTGTAGGGGAATCGGTCCGGGTTTCCCGGATCTAGACTTTCGCGACAGATTCTTCGTCGCGCATTTTCTTGTCTTCATTTCCCACATCTTTGACAGTTCAGAGGGGGTATGGACCCATGTCCGAGGGCTCACAGCAAACTGACGCCGCGGCGCTGGCGCAACTCGACGCGAGCGCTACGACACTCGAAGCAGCGCTAAGGAAAGCCAGGCTCGTCAATCGGCTCATCTTTCTCAGCTTTCTTGTCATCGTCGTGGTCGTCGCCTGGAGAGGCCACACGATCATCTCGCAGGTCGAGGAGGTCCAATGGCAGGAGAAGATGACTGCAGCTCTGAAGGAGAGCTTCGCGCAGAACGAAGACCAGTACCAGGCCGAGATGCACAAGCTGTGGGTCGTCATTCAGCCGAAGCTGGCCGCCTCCTTCAAGAAACAGCTGCAGAAAGACTCACCGCGATTTCGCGAGGCATTTATCACCGAGCGAGACGCGTTCCAGAAGAACACCCAGGTTCGGCTCAGAGAAGCCCTCCGCGAACACCTCAAGACGGCGCTCGACAGACACGAGGTGATCCTGCAGCAGGAATTCCCAGAATTGCGAGACAAGAAACAAAGTTCCAAGATCATCGCCTACGTGCAGATCGCCATGCAGGAGCTGATCGAGAAGTACTACATGGCCGCCTTCGAGGAACAGTTCGAGATTCTCTACGCTTCCTACGATGATTTTCCGGTTGCCGATTCACCCGACCCGAAAACACAGGAAAAGCCGCTGCCGACGCAGTTCGTCGGGCAGTTGTTGGAGTTGATGAAGGTGATGCTGATCAGTCCACCGGATGTGAGTCTGGCCCCCTTGACGGGGACCAGCGACGACTGACGCTTGCAGCTTCCTGTCACAACACCGTGGCTTCATATCGGGAGAGTTCACCATGAGCAATGAAAACCCCACAACACCAACCGACTCGACGGAAAGTCCGGATCTCGAACAGACCCAGGCCCGGCTCAATGCGGGCAAAGTGATTGACCGGCTTGCCCGCAAAGTTCGCTCCGGGACCAACCTGACCCTCTGCGTCGGCAGCCTGCTGCTGGTTGCCATGTGCGGGTGGTTCTACTGGGGCTTCGGCCAGGTCCAGCAATTGCTCGAACCGCGTCTGGCCGTTCCTCAATTCGAGGTCTTCATGAAAGACCAGGGAATCCCGGCATTTCGCAGGGCTGTCAACACGTTCGTCGAAGAGAATGGCGACGAGATGGCCGGCCAACTCAACCAGTTGGCGATCGATGGGATGCCGACAATCCGGGAACAACTCGAAAACCATGCCATGAATCAATTCGACGAAACCGTCAAGCAGTCCTCGCCACTGACCGAGCAACGGTTCCGCCAGATCCTCAAGAAAAACCGCCCGCAACTCACCACGACCTTCACACAACTGGCTTCCCAGGACGAGAAGGTCTCGAGCAGGACCGTTGGAGAAATGGCCAAGTTGCTCGAGAGCGAGTTCGAGAGGGACTTCGAGAGCGACGTGCAGATTCTGCTGGCGACACTTTATCACGTCAACGCAAAGGTCAAACGGTTGCTGGCCAATGCCGGCCTCAACGCCGAAGACAACCTGACCCGGCAGATGATCAGCACGTACCGGAGAATCGCCCTGGATTACGGTGATCCGGGACTCGCCAGACGCAAGACCAACATTGCGACACATGGCCCGGACGGCAAGAAAAAGGCCGACGGCAAGAAGAAGGCCGACGGCAAGAAGAAGGCCGACGGCAAGAAGAAGGCCGACGGCAAGAAGAAGGCCGCAACGAAAACATCATGAGCTGA
>Ga0163108_10000578_pt1 | contig 27357 bp, 20 predicted proteins | sample Fk1155metaG_FD_109644 | JGI IMG/M metagenome (GOLD analysis project Ga0163108, IMG submission 109644) | Marine microbial communities from the Central Pacific Ocean - Fk160115 155m metaG | ecosystem: Environmental > Aquatic > Marine > Oceanic > Photic zone | place: The Central Pacific Ocean...
CTCCCGCACTTCTGTCTCGCGGGATATCTGCTTTTTTTGCTCGGCATCGGTCTCTGGGGCTTCCGCAAACGCCAAGCCGGCGAGGAGGACTACTATCTCGCCGGGCGCGGCCAAGGCTGGCTGATCTCGTCGCTGACGATCATGGCCACGTTTTTCAGCTCAGCGGCGATGCTCGGCGCGCCGGGGATGGTGTACAAGGAGGGCGTCGTATTCGCGTTGTTCGCGCTGAACGTCCCGCTGAGCGGCGCGGTAATCTACGTGCTTGGCAACCGCATCCGCGAACTTGGCCACACGCATGGGCACGTCACGCCGGCCGACCTGATCTGCAGCCACTACGGCAGCCCGGTGGCGCTGCGGTGCCTCGTGGCGTTGATCGGTTTTCTCTACGCCGTACCGTACGTCGTCATCCAGATTCAGGCCGGCGGAATCATTTCGAGCCGGCTCTTCGGCGGCGAACACGCGTTCGAGATCGGCGCCTGCCTGTTGTCGCTGGTGACGATGCTGTACATCATGATCGGCGGCATGCGCAGCGTCGCGTGGACCGATGCGCTGCAGGGCGCGCTGCTGATGAGCGGCATGCTGCTGGCCGGCGCCGCCGCCGTGGCCGCCCTCGGCGGACCATCGGCTTTTTTCGCGAAAGTCGCCGAACTACCGCGCACGTCCCTCTCCGTCCCCGGCACCACCGGCTCGTTCACACCGGAGAAACTGTTCACGCTCTGCATCTTCGGCGCGCTGGGCTCAATGATCCAGCCGGCGCAGTGGATGCGCTTTTACGCGGCCAAATCGGCCAAGGCACTGCGGCGTAGCGCAGTCATTTTTGCGCTTGGGTTGACCGCCTGTTTCCTGTTTGGGGTGATGCTTGTCGGCTTGGGTGGCCAAGTGCTTTACCCTGTGGCTATACCAAGCGATGACGGTGTGTTTATGTATCAAGTGCAGACAGACGGCCAGACGATCGACATCAGCGAAGCCAAACTGCCGGGGCACTTGGCCAAGGGTAGCAAGCCCCTGCCCCACCCTAACGTTGGCGTGGGGCCGAGGGATTTCGATCAAATCATGGTCGTTGTGCTCAAGCGCCACCTGCCGGAGTTGCTTGGCCCGGCCGGACTGCTGCTTGCGACACTGGTAATCATTGCAATCATGGCCGCAGCGATGAGCACTGCCGACAGCAATTTGCACGCATTGAGCGCAGTGCTAACCCGCGACATTTACAAAGGCATCCTGCGGCCAGACGCCTCGGAGAAAAGCCGACTCTGGGTTGGGCGCGGCGTGATCGCGGCAGCGACACTGCTGTCGCTAGGAATGGTGTTCGTCAGTCGCAGCAGCGAGAGCTTCGATCCAGTCGGGATGATCATGCCGATGAGCTTGCTGGCAATCGCCTTCTCAAGCCAACTGCTGCCGGTGACCTTCGACGTGCTGTTCCTCAAGCGGGGCTCGCGGCAGGGCGCGATCGCGGGGATCATCGCCGGGATGCTGGTGGTGCTGATGTTCAGCCCGCTGATGGCGATCGTCACCGGGAGTGACTCGACGGCGGTGGACTTGTTCGCCCAACTGAAAAAGATCGCCGATATCGGCTTCTGCGGCGTAGTGGTGAACGTAGGGGTGTTCACGCTGCTCAGCACTGTCGTCAGGCAAAGATAATCGGGGGGTGCTGAATCGGTTGCTCTTGATGTCGGAGAACTCGCATTCAACCTAAATTAACAGGAGTGCGGCAACTAGCGCAATGCAGCCTGGCCAACCGAGCGGACGACTGGAACAACTGCCCCTTACCTTCGCTGGTTTTGCTGTGAGTTCTCGCTCTAAGCAAGCAGGGATTTGAGCACGTGAGCCTGCTCGACACCGCTCAGGCGAAAGTCCAGGCCCTGGAATTTGAAGGTGAATTTTTCGTGATCCACTCCCAGCAAATGCAGCATCGTGGCGTGGAAGTCGTGCACAGTGACGACATCCTGAACCGCGTTGTAGCCAAAGTCGTCGGTGTTGCCATGGCTGATGCCGCCCTTAATGCCGCCTCCGGCCAGCCAGAATGAAAAACCCTTCATGTGGTGATCACGTCCGGAACCCTGCGCCATCGGGGTGCGGCCAAATTCGCCGCCCCAGATTATCAACGTGTCGTCGAGCATTCCACGATCCTTCAGGTCCTTGATCAGCGCGGCGGAAGCCTTGTCGATATGCTTGGCCGTGGTGAGCACGCCGTTTTTCACGCCACCATGGTGATCCCAGCCACGGTGATAAAGCTGTATGAACCGCGTCCCACGTTCAGCCAGGCGCCGGGCCAGCATACAGTTACTGGCAAACGAACCGTCGCCCGGCTTGGCTCCATACAGGTCAAGCACATGCTGCGGTTCCTTCGACGTATCGATCAGTTCCGGCACGCTTGTCTGCATGCGGAACGCCATCTCATACTGGCTGATACGCGTGGCAATCTCCGGATCTGCAACAGTTTTGTTGCGTAGTTTGTTGATCGAGTTGACAGCGTTGATAACTGCACCCTGTCCTTTTAGATCCACACCCTTGGGATTGCTAATGTACAATACTGGGTCACCGGTTGAGTGGAAATGCACACCCTGGAATCGGCTTGGCAAAAAGCCGCTGTGCCACTGCCTCGAAGCAATCGGCTGATCCTGCGCCCCGCCCACCGAAGTCAGCACCACAAAACCGGGCAGATCGCTACCCTCGCTGCCGAGCCCGTAATTGATCCAAGAGCCCATGCTGGGTCGACCGGCAACAAGGGCGCCGGTGTTCATGAACGTATGCGCCGGATCATGGTTGATCTGTTGCGTGACCATCGAACGGATGATGCAAATCTCATCCGCGATCCCGCCGATATGCGGCAGTGCCTTGGAAATCGATTGGCCGGACTGGCCGAAGTTTTGAAACTCATGCTGCGGCCCAAGACATTTCAATTCCTTTTTTCCCTGCAACTGGGCGATCGGCTGGCCGTCGGTGATTGACCTGGGCATGCCCTTGCCGTTCATCTCCGCCAACTTCGGCTTGTAGTCAAGTGTCTCGAGATGGGATGGCCCGCCAGCCATGCAAAGGTGAATCACTCGCTTGGCCCTGGGGACAAAATGCAGCGGATTGATCACGCCAAGCGACCGCAACTTTCCCTGCTTGGCAAAGCCGCCCGGGCCAAGCATCGATGTCAATGCGAGCGAGCCAACACCCAATGAGACATTGTTCAAGAACGAACGGCGATTCAGTCCAGTGGCAAATTGTTCCGAGTTCATTTTACAGGGATTCAAAAACGGGATGTGGTTTCGTACAGATTCAAAATCGCGCGGGACACCGCCGCCCATGCGGCAACACGCTCCAACTTCAGCGACTTGGCAACAGTCCATTCACCTACGGTGGCTGCTGCCTTGGCCGCCTCGGCGTGCGCAGCAAAATATCCGGTGCGCTCCCCGAGCAGGCTCAACAAAATATCGCGCTCGCCATCGCTTGGCTCGCGGCACAGCGCCCGCTCGAACGCCCAAGCCAACCGTTCTCCGTCCGTGTCGCCGCCGTGCTGCAAAATGCGCTCGGCAAACACCCGCGACGCCTCGACGTATGTCGGGTCATTGAGCAAAACGAGCGCCTGCTGTGGTGTGTTCGATCGAATACGCTGGGCGACGCAGCTCTCGCGGGTCGGCGCATCGAACGCCAACATGCTCGGGTGCAGAAATGTGCGGCACCAAAAGGTATAGAGCCCGCGACGATACTGGTTGACACCGCTGTCGTGAGACCATTTGCGCTTGGGAAAGTTGAGATGCTTCCAGTAACCGGCCGGCTGGTATGGCTTGACACTGACGCCACCGATCGGCTTGGCCAACAGGCCGCTCACGGCGAGGGCGTTGTCACGCACCATCTCCGCATCGAGCCGCCAGCGACCCTGCCGCGCAAGCCACTTGTTGAACGGATCGGCGACCAGAGTTTCGGCATCGGTAGTGGAAGACTGACGATACGCGCCGCTCGTGACGATCAGCTTCATCGTGCGCTTGATGTCCCAGCCGTGATCCATGAAATCGGCCGCTAGCCAGTCGAGGAGTTCAGGGTGTGTGGGAGGCCTACCCTGTGCGCCAAAGTCATCCAGCGGCATGGCGAGTCCACGCCCGAAGCATAACGCCCACAGCCGATTGACCATCACGCGCGCAGTAAGTGGATTCTCCTTTGAAACCACCCAGTCCGCCAAATCGCTTCGCGAGGCGCGGCCCTTGAAGTCGCTCAGCTTGAGATAGGAAGGAACCGCCGGCTGCATCTCCGGCCCGGAGTCGTCCTGCCAATTGCCGCGTGGCAGGATCCGTACCGTGCGCGGCTTAGGCAGGCGCACGGAGACGAGCGAGGTTGGAAACTCCTTTTCCATCTCCTTGATCCGAGATTTGAGGCCAGTCAAATCCTTGCGTGTATCGGCCAATTCAGGTGCAAACGCGCGGTAGTGCGCGGCGATCGTTTTTTTCTGCCCATCGCTCCGTTTGGCTAATGGGATGGCAAGGATGTCGCCGATTTTTTTTGGAGCTACAGCGGAGTCGGCCGTCACTTTGCCGGCGTGATCGGTGGCAAAAACCTTAAATCGCCCCAGCGTGTGCTGCGTGCCGTGTGCCTGTTTCAGAATGACCGTAAGATTCCCCTCCCCCTCAAGGGCTTCGGATGCTTCAAAGACGAGCTGCTGTACAACGCCCACTTTCGGCAGCACGGCCCAGCCAAACGACGCGCCCTTGGCATCGCCGTCGATGGCGCTGGCGGCGCTCCACTTTTTGTACGGGTTATTCTCGTTGGCCAGTGTCTGCTCGAAAGACGCTGTGGCGTTCCGCAACGGGATGGTTTTTTCACCGGCTTTCACGATGACTTCCGTGATCACGAAGTTGCCGTTTCCAGCGCGGCCCGGGCCTTTCTTCGGCAGTGAGTCATCGGGGAGCGCCTCGATACGAAATGCTCGCGTGCCAGCGGGAGCACCCTTAAGCGTCACGGTGTAGGTGTCGATATCCGGCAGCTCTCCCGAGGCTAGAACAGAGTGATCATCGCGAATCGCCAGTTCGGTGCCGTTCTCGGACACGGCACCGCTTGGCTCCAGCCCGGTCCAATTGATCTGTGCAGTTTCCCACTTGGCCAAGGCGTTGTCGAGCGCGGGAGTCTGGGTGTTGAGCACCGACTCAAGCACCGGAAGTTGTTTCTTTAATTCATCCACCGCGGCCTTCTGAGCACTAGTCGGCAGCGATGTGTATTTCTGAGGACCAACCGGCGTCTCCTCGAGGTCAGCGAAAAACGCACCGAGACTGTAATAATCCCTCATCGAGAACGGGTCAAACTTGTGGTCGTGACACTCCGTGCAGCTGAGCGTGGTGGCCATCCAGACTGCTGAGACATTGCGCACGCGGTCGCCGAGGTATATGGCTGTGTATTCCTTCGGCTGCGAACCTCCTTCGCGAGTGGTCATGTTCAGCCGGTTGTATCCGGAGGCGATCAGTTGCTGCCGCGTGCGGTCGAGCAACAGATCGCCAGCAAGCTGCTCGCGTGTGAACCGGTCGAATCGCAGATTGTTATTGAAAACGTTGATGACGTACTCGCGGTAGAGCGGCTTGGTTTGCTCATTGTCCGAGTGGTAACCCATCGTGTCTGCATAGCGGACCAGATCGAGCCAAAATGCCGCCATCCTCTCGCCGTAATGCGGGCTGGCCAACAGTCTGTCGACCAGTTTCTCGAAGGCGTGAAGCGATGAGTCGCCGACAAATGCCTGCATCTGCTCCCACGTTGGAGGCAACCCGATGAGATCGAACGACAACCGACGAATCAGTGTGCGACGATTGGCCTCCCGCGCCGGGTCGTGCCCCTTAGCACGCAACGTAGCCAGCACGAACCGGTCAATGTCGTTAATGACGAACGAACCTCTTTTGACGCTGGGCGGCGGCGGACGCGTGATCGGCTTGTAGGCCCAATGAAGATCGTAGTGAGCACCCTCGGCGATCCATTGCTGGAGCAACGCCTTTTGGCTGTCGTCGAGTATTTTGCCCGAGTCGGACGGTGGCATGAGGTCGTCCTCATCGTCGGTCGTGATACGACTGACCAGTTCACTCTCGTTTGGTTTGCCATGGACTATCGCCGTGGTGCCGTTGAGATCGGCAAAGGCACCCTCGCGAGTGTCAAGTCTCAGATCGGCTTTTCGCTTCTTGGAGTCAGGACCGTGGCAGGCGAAGCAGTTGTCACTGAGCAACGGCCGAATGTCGCGGGCAAAGTCGACCTTGGCCCGGTTCTCCGCCCCAACCAAGCCGCTTGGCCAAGCTGAGAAGACCAAGGTTGCCACAAAAATCAGGCAAATCTGTCTGTCAAAAGGCATCCGAAAAAATATAGCCATATTCAGTGTTAAAACGTAGACGCCAAAAGTACCCGCCCCATTCAACCGAGCCAACCCAAAACCGGGCGCTTGGCAAGACGCAGCTAATGCGGCTTGGAGAGGCGCTCGAGGACGCTGTATTGTCGATAGCTCAGGTTACTGAACGGCACACCGTCAATCTCGATGCGGAACTTGGCCGGCAGTTCCTTGCCTGACAGCGGCTTGAACCCCTGTTTCTCGACGTATGGGACGTGGTAAACAGTGTAAAGCATACAGGCCAGACGAGCGTACATTTTGTCATTGGCGTTGATGACGACCCACGGACTGGCATCCGATGCCGTGCTCTCTAGCATCTGCGTCTTGTAGTTGGTGAACACCTCCCACTTGACTCGGGCTTTCTCGTCGTTCTTCGAGTATTTCCAGTACTTGAGCGGATGAACGATGCGTTCCTTAAAGCGGAACAACTGCGTATCGCGATCGACTGATAGATAAATTTTGATGAGGATTAACCCATCGGCGATGAGTTGTTCCTCCCACGGTATAACGCGCTTCATGAAGTAACGGTACTGCCGCTCAGTGCAGTAGCCCATGGTCGGCTCGATGAGCGCGCGGTTGTACCAGGAGCGATCGAAGAAAACAATCTCACCATTTTTGGGCATCTGCTTCTCATAACGGCGAAACCAGTTGCGCGACTCCTTCTCAGTCGGCACGCCAAGTTCCACAACGCGCAGGTATTTCGGCATGAGGTACTCAACAAAGCGCTTGATGGTACCACCTTTACCTGCTGCGTCGCGGCCGTCGATAGCGATGGCAATGCGTTTGTTGTTGTCGACCGCCCAGTGCTGAAGTTTCAACAACTCCGTCTGCAAACATTGCTTCTCCGCATCGTAGGCGGCTCGATCCAGATTTTTGTAGACCGAGTAGAACTTCTTTTTAACATAGTTCGCCCTGGCCATGCGGTTAATCCGTCTTGATGGACCGGTAAAAACTCTTCTCCCAAACCAGACCGGTCAGCGACTTAGCCTCCGGTTTGGTAAAAAACGCCACCACAATACCCACGATAGTGCAGATCGTCAGCCCGTAGCAGGCTCGCATGAACTTGTACTGCTTCACGCCGGCAAACAGCCCGTCACCGGCCTCGCCCATCGGCACCCCGTGCGCGAAGGGCGTGATCACTTCCGGCACGAAAAACGAAAAACCGACGGCAAAGAGCCCAACCACCAGCGTGGCCAACGCCGCTGGGGCTGTGAATCGTTTCCAGAACACGCTTAGCACAAATGTCACCACTAGCGGTGGCGTCACGGCCGCCGTGAACGCCCCATGCGCGTCGTAGATCGAGTCGAAGTTCATGAACACCGGCACGAGGATGATGCCCACCACCGTCGCGCCAATCGCTGTCATCCGCGCCAGGCTGAGGGCCTGACGCTCGGTCATGTCTTTTTTGATGTACAGCTTGTGTACATCGTTCACCCACACAGCGGAAATCGCGGTAATAAGCGTGTCCACAGTCGACATCAGCGCGGCGACCATCGCCGCTAGGATCAAGCCAAAGATGCCGGGGCGACTAATGAGCTGCGTGGCGGCATAAAACGAGTCACTTGCCGACAAGTCGCGCGGCAGATCACCGTGGTTGACCAAGGCATTAGCCAGCCAACCTGCGCCGCCGACCACGCAGGCGGCCAGGGGCATCAGCACGACCAAGTGCGTCACCACCGCCTTTTTACAATCCTTGAAAGACCTCGCAGACATGTACCGCATAATCGTCCCCTGGTGTAGAAAACCGAACATGATCGAGTTAGCCAAGCCGTCCTGCCAAAAAATACCAACGCTGGGGAAGCCGGGGTCGCTATTGAAATTATGAAAAACCTTCCGCGAGTCGCCAGGCAGGTTGGCCCAAAACACATCGAAGCCGCCGAGATAGGCAAAGCCCAACCCGAGAATCAAAAAACCAGTGACGAGCAGCATCACGCCCTGGAACAGATCGGTCATGATCACGCTCGTCTGCCCGCCGCTCGACACGTACGACATCGACACCAGCGCCACGACCACCGCGCCGATAAAAATATCCCACCCCAGCAAGTGGTGCAGTACCTTGCCCATCGTGAACAGGTTCACGCCAACGTAGCCGACCATGTACACCATCAGGCACACTGTCGCCCAAAAACGGACCTTCGAGTTGAAGCGCTTCCCGAAATACTCCGGGATCGACGTGACGCGTGAGAAATACAAAATCGGCAGCCAGCAAAAAAGCAGCAGCGGAAAGTAAATCCAGTCGTTGCTGTACGTCTGCGTGCTTGAGAGCCCGTACTCGTAGCCCTTGCTCGAGTACTTCAAAAAACTATACGAGCCGATCGTCGTGGCAATCATGCTGAACGCAATCAACCACCAGGCAAATTTGCGGCCGCCGAAGAAAAAATCGTCGGTCGATTTCATCTTTCGCCCAAAGTACAACCCCATGATGACGATGATCGCGAAGTAGCCGATCATGATCGCGTAATCGATCGGCGCGCCTCGATAGTTCTTGCCGAGATCAACCGCTGCCTCGCTGGCTGGCGTTGAGTTGTACGCAGACGGCTCGGCAGCGGACATGCCAGGTGCCATGTACTGAAGGAACGCCTGCAGGGTAAAATAAAACGAAACCACCCCCAGCACGAGACACAGGTTGCGACGGCCACTTCCGCTCAAGCCTAAGCTGCCCTGACGCCACGCCAGCACCGCGCCAAAGACAAATACCGCACCGCCTAGAGCGAAGTTGTATATGAACGGATCCATACGCCGGTTTTGCGGTGGTTGCTCCCGACTATTCCAAATCCCCGAAGTCGTACACGACCACCCGGTCGCAAACCTGCTTAAACACCTCCTCCACAAACCTCACATGCTGCGGATGCGCCTGGTATGCGTCCTGCACGACCTTGTTCTTGAACGTGATGTCCAAAGCGACCTGATAACTCTGATCCACCACCGGTCGGTTGCTTGGCACGCACTTGCCCACGTGCATTGAAATCACGCCTGGTATGCCTGGTAAATAACGGTTCAAGCCGTCGACCAACTGCTGCTCGGCATCCTCCATGTCTGGCTTGGTCCAGAAAATAACTATGTGCGAAAACATCGCGCCTAGTGAATCCGATGCCTCGCCCGAAAGCAAATCCCATTTGCCACGCCTATTTCGACTTTTTTGGTTGCCTCCCGTAACTCGAACGTCATGCAACGCACCCTCTTTGTGCTCGTCGCCGGACTATTGTTCGCCATCGCCACCTTCGCGGTCAAACGACTCAACAGCCACATACCGGAAAGCTGATTGTAAGTGGGGGGCGTTGCACCAAGCCTGACGTCCCTCGCACGCCGGCAATAAATTAAAAACCGTAAAACGAACATCAACAACATCCAACAAACCCTTACGGTGTGTCTTGCCGCGTAAATCGCAAGTCAGGCCTCCGGGGCGGATGCCCTCAACTCACTACCTGACTCAATATCGCCAAAGACCGGCAAATGGGCAAATGTCTCCATGTTGTGGGTGGTGACGCGAATACGACGACTTTCAAATGGCATCATTATCATGACAGCGAGAGTGCAGTGAACTTCTGGCCGGCAAACACTATCACAAGCTATATGCCGTTTCGGAGGTGCTGGAGCAGTTAAATGAACTGGTGATGCCGCTTGAAAGCATCGTCGTTTTTGAACGTAAAGAGGATGGGGAGCGGTTACTGGACTGCTCACGGACAATGCGCGAGATGACCAGCGAGGTCTTTCGCTATTCTCCCAACGCCGACTACACACTGCTGTTGCAAATATTGAAACTCGATCGGATCAATACTCAATTTCTGGTTTCGAAGCGCGGGTTTCCCCAATCGGCACTGATGCGCGGCTTTGTGCATCAGAAAAAGGTTATTGAGCATATATAGTCGGGCAGATCCTATTCTAAGGAGAGCGGGGTCGAGGCTCTCCACACGAGTAAATCCGTGCTCAGTCCTGAGTCAGGGAACTGCACCTCCATTCAGGAGCTTGCTGAATGCTTGCGGCGAATTATGTTCCACGAACATGTGCCTGGAAAGGACCAGTACAAACTAACCGTAGAACAGTTGTCCTTCATTCGCGAGGGATGCAAGGGATGCATGGATTGCGAACCACCAACGGCATCGTAGCCGGAACAGCCAAGGCTATTTTCCCAAAGGCCAAGTTCTACCACAAAGAGGGCTGTATCAGTACCTATTCCCTAGACTTGGTCTGCGTGGATGATCGCACCGAGAGCGGCAAACGCTACATCGTAGCTGTTGCCACCGCCTCCGGCGATACCGAGCCGATAGAGGAAATATCCTCCTGGATCGCCCGTTGGATCAGAGTGAACGACTAGGTATGATAGGGCCACCGGCTATTGGTGTCAACTAGCGATCCCACTGCGGAAATGATTGCATCAGGGAAGACATTGCGCTTACTGTCCCAGCCGTTTCACACGAAACTTTTGACAGAAAACACCTTTGGATCATGGCAAAACCGATTTACCACAGCAGTATCGAGGGAGCTCAGCACGGCGGCAAGGGACTCGAGGGCTTCCTTACCTTCGCCAAAGAAGCGGGAGCCGCAGGCGCACAGCCCAGTCACTATATGTTCGAGGATGGCGACACCGGTGAGGCGTTCAAAAGCCCGCAGGACATCCGCGACACATTCGAGAAACACGGCCTCAAACTAGACGGCGTGAGCGGTCACTGCGCGTTCTGGGTACACACCAGTTCGTGGACGGGCACAAAGAGTGGCCACCCGTTCATTCACGGCCCAAATCAGGATAAGAGTCCGGAGGAACTCGAGCGGTGGTACGAGGCGTACATTCTTCGCATGATGGATCTCTGCGCCGAGCTTGGGCTGAAAATTCTGCCAATGTTTTGGGGCGTCTCGCACGGGTGGGAATTGGCCAGCGGCTACCCGTGGGGGTTCTGGGCCGGGCCCGGCTTCGACCTCGTCAAGGCCGGCGAGGAACGATTCGTTGAAAAGACAGCCAAGATTCGTGCGCACGCCAACAGCCTCGGCATCCGCCTCGCGCATGAGATTCATCCCGGTACCGCCGCGATGTGCGCGGAAGAGTTCGGCCGCCTCGTCGAAATTTGCGACGGCGACGAATGCCTCGGGGTCAATGCCGATCCGTCACACTGTTGGGAGGGGGAAGACTGGGAAACGCGCTTCACCCACCCCGCCGTGCGAGATCGCGTATACGCCTGCCACGTGAAGAACTTCGTCGTCCGGCCCGGCGTACCACTCCGGCGCATGGATGGTAACTGGCACAACCGCGCGATGCAGTTCACCGACCTTGGCAGCGGTGACTTGAATATGGTGCGCTATGTCGAGATGCTCATCAACATAGGCTACCCAACACGCTACAACAAGATCATGGGCACCGAGACCGCCCCACTGATTGCCGAAACCGAGAGCGCGTACCGGGACGCGGATGCCACCGCTATCGAGGGCATTCAGTACGTCCGCGACCACCTCTGCTTCCCCGTCGCCGAAGGCTCATTTGAGGACGACATGGGGGCATAGATTTCATACAGATTAACAAAGACACGGCTGTAGCCGAGCCTTTGTTTGAAAATTGGTTTTGTGTCTATGCCTTCAGCTCGTCCACTTCCATGAAGGCGTAACAGAGCATGTGGGCGATGCCCATTTGGCAGTCCTCGGCACGGCCGTAGTGGGTATCATTAATCACGATCGACTCCTTGGCCAAGTCGGCCAGCTTGCCACGCTTGCCGCCAATCAGCGCAATGGTGTGCAGACCATTCGCATTGGCCCACTCAAACGCCTTCACGAGATTCGGTGAACTACCGCTCACACTCATTGTCAGCACGATGTCCCCGGCCTTACCGTAGTTTTCAAGTTGGCGCAGATATACGTCCTCGTACGAGTAGTCGTTGCCGATGGCAGTCATCCAGCTCACGTTGTCGTTGAGTGACAAAACCTTGAACCTTTTACCCAGCGCGTCGGACGAACCCTTGCCCAAATCGGTGGCGAAGTGCGACGCGTTGGAGGCGCTGCCGCCGTTCCCAAACACAAAAATCTGCCGACTCTCGGCATGGGCTTCCTTGAATTTGAGGATGACTGACTCGACCTGCTCTACCGGGATGGAATCAAGTGCGGCCTTTTCCGATTCAATGTAGTTGGCTATCCATTCTCGCACCGCCCATAGCTTCGCAAGATTCACTCGGCATTCAAAGCCAAAAGTAACGCGCCGACCGGCACGGTATCCTCACCAAGCTTGGCCAAGCGCACGCTTGGCCCCGGCTGGAGCACGCCCATGATCGTGCGCCCAAGCGCGGCGGCCACACCCGAGCGCAGCGACTCGCCAGTCTGCGACAGCCCACCGCCAAGGATGATTGCCTCCGGGTTGATCAGATGCACAACGTGCGACAAGCCAAGCGCAAGTTCGCCGCAAGTCCTGTCAAAAATCTCCTTGGCCCCGGCGTCACCGTCGGCCATCGCCTTGGCCAAATATCGCGCCTCGCCGCCTTCGCCATCAAGCCTCTTGAACAGGGGGGAATCAGGATTGGAGGCAGCGTACTCGCGGAGCCGTCGATCCACAGCCCAACCGGAACAACGCGACTCCAGCGTGTCACCCATCGCGTTAATCCGGATGTGGCCAATCTCCGCCTCGGTCGGTAATGTGCCATGATAAATCGAGCCATCGATCACCAGTCCACCACCGATGCCGCTGCCCAGCGTTACGTAAAATACCGGATTCATCCCTTGCCCCGCTCCCACAAGCGCCTCGCCGAGAGCAGCCGTGTTGCCGTCGTTCTCGATCGCTACCGGCGCACCGGCGGCCTGTTCGCAAAGCCAATCGCATAGAGGGAAATCATCCCAACCGTCAACTTGATGTGAACAACATGCCCGGCCGGTCACGCGATTGAACGGTCCTCCGAAGCCGACACCGACAGCAGTAATTTGCTGCTCCTCTGTGATATTGACCATCGCATCGGTGATCTGCTCGCGAATACCCTCCGCACCCCTCGCCGAATCGACGGTGAAGCGTTGACGCCCGATGATCGATGCGTTGCCATCGCCGGTGACCACTTGGATCTTCGTGCCCCCAATCTCGATGCCTACAAAAACAGACTCCATAAGACCGCCGCTTTATTGGGGGAAAGCTGGAGAGTTTCAAGTTTTCAGTTGATGACGCTGAAAACTGAAACTTTTTGGCATTGCCATTTCCGGCGAGATGACTTCGACTACCGCGCATGCAATCCTTGCACATTATCCGATCTATCGTCCTTGGCCTAGCGCTGTCCTTCTCTACCCAAGCCATTGCCCACCCCGACGAGGCCCCTGCAACAGACATGGCCAACGCAGCCAACGCTTTCCTCGCCACGCTCAAGCCCGAGCAAAAAGCCAAGGCCACGTTTAAACTTGACGATGCCAACCGCACTCGCTGGCACTTCGTGCCGACGGAGATGCACCCGCGCCATGGACTGTCATTCCGGGAGATGACGATCGAGCAGCAGCACATGGCTTACTCGCTGTTAGCCTCGGTACTGAGCGCACGCGGACTGCAGAAGGCGGCGCAGATCATGAGCCTCGAGCAGGTCTTGGCTGATCTCGAGAAAAAGGGCCGGTTTGCGCGCGATCCGAAGTGGTACTTCATCAGCATCTTCGGTAAGCCAAGCGTTGAGGGTACTTGGAGCTGGCGGTTTGAAGGACATCATCTATCGCTGAACTTCACCGTAGTCGACGGCCACATCGGCGGATTGACACCGGCCTTTTTTGGCACAAATCCAGCCAAAATCCTCAATGGCCCCCGCAAGGGACTGCAAGTGCTCGCTGTAGAGGAGAACATCGCCCGAGCCTTGGTTAAAGGGCTGAACGCCGAACAGCGCGCGGTGGCCATCGTCGCCGCAAAGGCCCCGTCGGATGTCATCACAAAAGCCGACCGCAAGGCCCGACAGCTCAACCCGCTTGGCTTGGCCGCGTCTGAAATGAACAAAAAACAGGCCGACCAGCTTCTGGGATTAATCGGGGAACAACTCCGCAACTACCGCCCCGATTTGGCCGAGAAAGGGGTCAATCATTTCGAAGGAGTCAGCCTCAGCAAGATTCACTTTGCATGGGCCGGTTCGCTCGAGCCTCGGCAGGGGCACTACTACCGCATCCAAGCACCTGACTTCCTCATAGAGTACGACAACACGCAGAACGGAGCCAACCACGTTCACTTCGTCGTACGAGACCTGAAACACGATTTTGGAGACGACCTGCTTCGGCAGCACTACGAGCGGCATCACAAAAAGTAGACCGCTTTTTTCATAACAACCTTTCGTCTGGCTAATGGTGCGGGTAACGTGCCTTTGCCTTTGCCATGAGCGCTTGGCTAGGCGAAAAACCGTTTTGAGCAACACCGGAAACACAAAAAAAGAGGTCACTCTGCCAACAGTTGGCCAAAGGATCACAATGCGCATTGAGGACATTGCGTTTGGTGGCGAGGGGGTTGGGAGGGTGGATGGGTTTGTGGTGTTTGTTCCACTGGTAATCGAAGGTGAAACGGTCGAGGCAGAGATCGCCGAGGTAAAGAAAAGTTTTGCGCGCGCAAACCTCATCAACGTTGTCGAGCCGGCAGCAAGCCGCATCGAGCCGGAGTGCAGCTATTTTGGTGATTGTGGAGGGTGCCAGTACCAGCACATGGCATACGATGCTCAGTTGGCGATGAAGCAGAAACAGATCTCGGCGCTGTTCGAACGCGTCGGCGGTTTTCCGGAGGACAAGGTAGCACCGGTCGTCCCCTGTCCGCAGCCGTTCAACTACCGCAATCGCATTCTGATCCGCAGCCAATGGAACGGGAAGGCAAAGAAACTGCTGGTCGGCTTCCGCAAACGCAACTCACACTGGGTTGTCGAAATCGATGAATGCAAAATTGCCGAACCGGCGTTGAACGCACAGATCCCAGAAGTGCGCAACAACCCGCCGAACAAAGGCGGCGTGAAAGTGAACCTGCGCGTGGCACCGGAGGATTGGCAGGTGCCGGATCATTCTTTTTTTCAAACGAACTACTTCATGCTTCCCCGAATGATTGAAGCGTTGCGGAAAATCTTTCAGGCAAGCGGCTCGGAGTACCTCATCGACACCTACTGTGGCGTCGGTTTTTTGGGGATCGAGTTGGCGAGCTTGGCCAAACGCTACGCTGGCGTGGAGTACGATCACCGAGCTATCCTCGCCGCACGCGAAAATGCCGCTAAGTTTGGTGGAGACAACGGCGAATTCATCGAAGGCCGAACCGAAAACCTGCTGCCGAAGCTTTTAGCCAAGTACGAGGCCCCGAAAACCACGGTGATCCTTGACCCTCCCCGCAAAGGCTGCGTCCCAGCGGCGCTCGAGCAATTGCGTAAAAGTCGGCCGGCGCAAATCATATACGTCTCGTGCCATCCGGCGACATTGGCCCGGGATTTGAACGATCTCTGCACCGATGGGGTCTACCGGTTGGAGCAGGTTCTACCGCTGGACATGTTCCCGCATACCCAGCACGTCGAATGCGTAAGCGACCTGCGACTGAACGCCGTTACGTGAACCCAAGCACCACAGACCAATCCCTCCAAAACCAGCCTTGCATTGTGTGAGCAAGTCGGTTTCAACTGTCGCCGCAACCGAGACAATGACAGACACCAGCAACCCGTTGAAGTCATTCGCTGCCACCCGCCTCCCTTGGGCCGTCGCCTTGGGCGCGCTCGTGATTTACCTTACCACGCTGCATTCGTGGATCAGTTTTGCGAGCCTACCCGCCGTGTCTGATGTCGGGGGATGGAAAGACCGTGCGCAGACCGATGCACCGCTGCTATTTCTGATCACGTTGCCGCTGCGCGTGCTGCCTGCCTCAATGTCGCCAACGGCAATGAATATTCTCGCTGCTGTGTTCGGCGCATTGACGCTGGCGACACTCACACGCTCGGTGGTGCTGCTTCCGCACGACCGCACCAAGGAACAACGGGGACGAGAACAGAGTACCCACTCGCTACTGAGCCTGCACTGCAACTGGCTGCCTGCACTGTTTGCGGCGCTGGTGTGTGGGCTGCAACTGAGTTTCTGGCAACATGCCACCGTCGGCACCGGCGAGATGCTCAATGTGTTATTGTTTGCCTTCGTCATCCGCTGCCTGCTCGAGTACCGAATCGAGCACAAGACCCGGTGGCTGCGACGCGCGGTGCTTTTGTACGCGATCGGCATCACAAATAACTGGGGCATGGTGGGGTTCCTGCCGCTGTTTGCGATCGCACTGCTATGGACGGCGCGTATGCAACTGTTCCGCGACGGCCTGCCGCTGAGGCTGGCGCTGAACGCCTTGGCTGGCCTGTCTCTCTATCTGGTGCTGCCATTGGTAGCTGTATTCTTCGGTAGCGGGGAGAGCTTCATGGATGTACTGTTGGCCAACCTTGGTCTTCAGAAATCTTTCCTCGGGAGCCTGTTCAGCCAGCGGTTGATGGTCATAGTCATGGCCTCCACGGCGATCCTGCCGCTACTGCTGGTGAGCATTCGTTGGCCTGCGAATTTCGGAGACACCAACGCCGCAGCCTCGGGGATCACGACCTGCCTACTCATCTTGATGCATTTTCTATTCCTAGCCGTTTGCGTTTACGTGGCGTTTGACCACGTGGTCAGTCCGCGCAAACTGGTCAACCTAGGGCAGCTCACCGGCATCGGCGCACCGTTCCTGACATTTTACTATCTGGGCGCATTGAGCATCGGTTACTTTTTGGGATACCTACTACTGCTTTCCGGTAAGGAAGTGGCCCAGCGATGGCAAAAACCGTCCGAGCTGGCCAAGGCGCTGAACCGCAGCCTGTTTACCGGGCTGCAGATCGCCGCCTTGACCGTCATCGCGTTGTTGGTTTTGAGAAACCTCGGAACGGTATACGCCAACAACAAAAACGGCGTGACCAGCACGTACGCCCAGTGGCTCGCTGGCAACCTCCCTAAAGATAAAGCCATCCTGTTCACTGACAACGACATGACCCCGCAGAGTCAGCTCCTGCGGGCAGAGTTGGCCCGATCCGGCACCGGCGAGCAAATCCTACTGGTGCAGACCCACCAACTGGCATCGCCCGATTATCAGGTGCGCTTGGCCAAGCGCGACAACTCGGTTTGGCCGGCCCCTCCGGAGGAAGTACTCGAGGCCAAACGCATCGATCAGTTACAAATTCTGACCATGCTTAACAGTATCAGCGAAAGCATGCCGATATACTACCTTCATCCCAGCTTCGGATACTTCTTTGAGCAGTTTTACTTAAACCACGAGAAAGGAATTTTCCGCCTGTCGCCCTACCCCGCCGAAGCTACGAAGCTGGACAAGCCGCAACTGACGAATAAGCAAGTTACCGCCAGCACAACCTTTACCGAGGCCGTCGTAAAACAATTCGATATCTACGCCGGCAAAAGCGAGCATCTGCGAAAGAGCCAGTTTCTCGACACGCTGATCATCATGGGTTGGCTCTCTCGGAACCTGAACTACCGGGGAGTGGATCTCATCCGCAACAACCAAAAGGAAGCTGCCGGAAAACTTTTCCTCGCAGCGTGCAAACTTTCCCGAGGCAGCCCAAAAGGCAACCTGATCGCACAAGCCAACCTGCGTCGGACAACCCCTAATTCAGGTTACGAGTTTGATGAGGAACTGGACCGACTGATTGGCAATGAGGAGTTGCTGGCCCTGTCACGCATCGACAGCACACTCAAAACATACGGCCCGATCGACCTGACACATGCCTGCTTTCAGCTTGGTCAAAACTTCGCGAAGAAAAACCAAATACGCCAAGCATATCACGAACTGACACGAGCTGCCGAATTGGCTAAAACCCTGCCCGATCCCGTTTTTTTTATCGCGGACATGTTCATGTCGTACGAACTCCCCGAGAAAGCGCAACTCTTCATCGAGAGACTGGCAACAATGAACCGTGCAAACCCATTCACCCCTGACCAACAAATCAAGTTGATCAGGTTGGAGGCCGGCTTGCTGCTGACTAAATCAGGCTCCACCGAGGCGGAGAAATACCTGTCAGAACAATTGAAACCCCACATGGATACCGTCTCCGGCCTCCACACCATGCTGGCATTTCATTTGGATCACGACCAAGGCGTCAAGGCCCTGGCATTGCTGGACGACTGGCTCAACGACAACCCGGACGACCTGAGTACTCTGTCCGACAAAGCGCAACTGCTCACGAAGCTGAAACGGTATGACGAATCTATCGATGTATTCCGGAAAGCGATCGAACTGGCCAACTCACACGAAAAGCCAGGCTTGATTTCCTTGATCGCAGCAGCCCACACCGAGCAGGGCAACTTTGAATCGGCATTAAAACAAATCGACGATGCCATCGGCCGAACCCACGCCGACAGTTTCAAATTCCAGAAAGCGACTATTTTCATGGCAATGGGAGAGCACAATAAAGCCATCGCCATGTTCAACGAGTTGCTGGATGACAATCCAAACCACGCGGAAATCCTGCTCAACCGAGCCGAATCGCACATGACCCTCAAGCATTACTCGCAGGCGAAGGAGGACTTCTCCACGCTACAATCATATGCCCCCAACGACCCTCGCAACTACTACCGGTTCGCCGAGATCGCGGAGGCCAAAAACCAGCCCGGCGAAGAACTGAAAAACTACACCTTGTTCCTTCAGTACGTCGATCCCGAGTCCGTCCCAGCGGAGGAATTGCAACGGGTGAAAACCCGGATAAAACAGCTTCAGGGCGGCAAGCCGTGACACCCATGCGCGTGGCGCATGTCATAACCCGACTCATCGTCGGCGGCGCGCAGGAAAATACCGTCTCCTCTGTCCTCGGACTGCACGAAAAACCAGACGTCAACGTACGACTTTATTGCGGCCACAGCAGCGGCCTAGAAGGTTCCCTCGAACCACTCGTAGAAAAAACCGATGGCTTGTTTCACCTCGTCCCCAATCTCATTCGACCCGTTCGGCCACTGAACGACTTGCTCGCCTACCGGCAGCTCTGGCGCGAGTTCGACTCGTTCCAGCCGGACATCGTGCACACGCACAGCGGCAAAGCCGGCTTCATCGGGCGTCTCGCAGCCAAGCACGCCGGCGTGCCAATAATCATCCACTCGATACACGGCCCGTCGTTCGGAGCCTTTCAGGGCAGCTTGGCCAACGCCCTGTTCCACAATGCCGAACACTTGGCTGGACGCTGGACCGACCACTTCATCACCGTCGCCGACGCCATGCGCGACCAGTACCTCGACGCCGGTATCGGGCAGGCGGATGACTACACCCGCATCCCGAGCGGTTTTGATATCGGTCCGTTCTTGCGAACCGAAAACTCGCCATCGGAACGTAAGTCGCTTGGCCTGTCGCCGTCAAACTTCGTCGTCGGCAAGATTGCGCGGTTCTTTCAGTTAAAGGGGCACGACGACCTGTTTGATATCGCACCGCGCCTAGCGAGGCGCATACCGAACATCCGGTTTCTGCTTGTCGGTGATGGCGTGTTGCGTAAGCGGTTCGAGCGCTTGGCCAAACAGATCGGCTGCGAACAAAACTTCGTGTTCACCGGACTCGTCCCGCCCTCCGAGATCCCATCGCTAGTCGGCATGATGGATGCGCTCGTTCACCTTTCCCGCCGCGAGGGCCTGCCGAGAGTCCTGCCCCAAGCCATGGCCGCGGCGAAACCGATCGTAGCCTTCGACTGCGACGGAGCGAGCGAAGTTTGTCTCGACGGCAAAACCGGCTATCTCATCGAGCCGGGCGACTCTGCCAAACTGGAGGAACGACTGACCAAGCTGGCGGAAGAACCCACGCTGCGATCCGAGCTTGGCCAAGCGGGCCAAACGCTCGTGAAAAAGAAGTTCCGCATCGATCAACTCGTCGAGCGGCAATACGAGCTTTACCAGCGTCTGTTGACCTAGGCCAGAATGGAGCTGATGTGGCGGGATTCGCGCTTGGCCGGCCCCAGGCGACCCTTGGCACGCACGGCATCGAGCATCGTGTTGTACACATCGAGCCCCTCGGCGCCGACGTCCACGATGCCCGTCTTAAATCGACCGTTTGCACCGGTGATGGCGTGGAACACACCAGAGAGCTCCCGCTTGACATCATTATGCCGCCCATCGCCCGACTCCGTAGAGATGGTAATCATCGAGTTCTCGCAAATTGACCGGCCGTTGACCTCCTTCTGCTCGTCGAGTCGGTTCAGAAAATAGGCGATCTCTCGCATCTTCATGTGCGCGTGTGCACGGAGTTGGGTATTCTTTTTCTTTTCGTTGAACTTGTGCCACCACTCGTGGCTACACCCCTTGTCGGCAGTGGCGTTGTGCTGCGTCGCGTCGTCGAACTGAAACACCTTCCGGCCGCCATACTCGTAGCCACCGGTCAACCGGATACGCTCGCCAGCGGCGAGAAATGTCAGAGCGCCAAATCGCACACGATCCATCTGAATCGCCAGAGCGTAGAGATCCGACATGAGCCGCCACTCGGTGGTAAGTTCCTTGAGCGTAATGTCGATACCCATGCCACCCGGATCAGCCGGCCCACCGTGGACGATTTTTGAGCGCGGCGGCAATGCTGGAGCGCCGGCAACTTTCTTCTTCATCTCGAAAGCACGCTGTTCGAACTCGCGAATGCGCTCAAGATGTTCGGCAACTCGGGTTTTGGACGCCGAGCCAAGCGGGGAGTTGACGCCGGTGAAAAATTTGTACTGATCTACCACCGTGTCGAGCACGCTGCGCTTGAGCCTCTGCTTGCGCGCGTCGCCACCAACATCGATTGAGACCATGCCAAACACACGGTCAAACAGATCGCGAGGCTGCTCCTGCATCGTCCCGGCGACCGTGCCATCGGCGTTGTAACTGTGCACATAACGTCCAACGCGGCTGCGACGAAAGTACGTCCCGCCGATGAGCGTAGGCACCATACCTGGAGGCATGCCATTGGGATAAAACGTTTTACGGATGACCTGATCGATTGAAGGGCCACCGGCCTTGGCTTCGCCCCCGGCCGGCACTGCGGTGAACGAGCCAGTCGCGCCGTCATAGTGGGCATTGATGCCGCTGACGTCACAGCGCACCTGGTCCACTTCGCGCATGACGAGCAGTTTGTCACGGAGCGGTTTGAGCGGCTCGAGCACGCCGTCGAATCCCTCCATCTGCAGCGGTGCCGGGATGCCAAGCCCGAAGAAAATGTTAAACGCCCGGATCGGCACGGCCTTGGCCGCTATTGCCATCTCCTCGAGCAGCGGCAGACCGATCGTGATACCACCCATTCCCTTGAGCACAGTTCGTCTACTGATTCTGTTCATTAGTTTGCCTCCGTTTTTGTTTTTTGGACGAAATCGCTTTTTACGATGGCCCGCATCAAACTGGCGTATGTGCCGCCGCCTTTCTGCGAGGCCCGGTAGACGCCCTTCATGGCCTGAGTATCTGCGGGACCTAGCGGGCGGCCAAGCGCAAACTGGGCCACCTTCCAAGTCAGGCATTCCTGAACGTGGTCGCTACCGGCGAGCAGGTTCATCAACTCGGCGGAAGAGTCGTACCGTACCGGCTTGGCCGTGCCAGGAAATAGAATTTCGCCATCGTCACGAAGCGTGTTGCCATGCTCGTCCTTTTGGTGAAAAGCACCGATGCCGTCAAATTTCTCCAGCCCGAATGCCAGCGGCTCAAACTTGATGTGGCAAACGCCGCAAGTCTTGTCTGCTATGCGTCCTTTGGCGATGTCTCGCTGCGTCAATCCGGCCTTGGCCGCCACCGGCTCGACCTTAAGAGCGGGCGGTGGGGAGTTCACACCACTGCGCAGGAGGTCTCGCAGCACGAACAGGCCGCGCGCCACCATCGAGGACTCGTCGCCGCCGATAGTCAGCACGCTGCCCTGTGTCAGCAGACCGCCCCGCTGAGAGACGGTTTTCAGGTCGTAACGCATCAAACCCTTCCCCTGCACTGGCAGGCCATAGAGCTTGGCCAAGCGCGGCGTAGCGTACGTGAGTTTGGCATTGAGCAGATCGGCAAGTGACCGGTTTTGTTTCCAAATCACATCGTCGAAAAACGCGATCGTCTCGGTACGCATGTCTTTGGCCAAAGCGGTGTCCCACTGCGGATATTTCTTCGGACTGGGCTTCATGTTGACCAAGCGACCCAAGTCGAGCCACTCGTGGATGAACTCGGCAGAGCGTTTGGCCGCTCGCGGATCGCGAAGCATTCGCTTGAGCTGGACCTCCACGCCGGCGTCCTCGAAGAGCTGACCATCCTCGGCCGCCTTCAGCAGCAGCTCATCGGGTGGCGCACCCCAAATGATGTAGCTCACCCTAGAGGCCAGTTCGTATTCGTTCACCGGCCAGATAGTCCCGTCGCCGCGCTCGTTCTCAACGCGATAGAGGAAGCGGGGCGACTGCAGCATCGCCTCGAATAGCAGTTCAAGCGCTTCCTCGAACGTTCCCCCAGCGGCAGCCACGGTGCTGGAAATCCCGCGGAAAGAAGCCACCTCGTGATCCTCCAACGGCCCGCGCAAAAACCATTTGCCCATTTTGCCCACGAGATCGCGCATAACATCATCGGTGAATCCCTTTTTTTTGGAGAAACGCGCCGCAAACTGCTTCACATTCATTCGGCCAACGATGATGCTGGCGAGCCTCGAGTATGCCTCGACGTGCTTGAGATCCACCGACAGGTTGTAGGCGGTGTTGCTGAAACCGTCGGCCCGGATGTCCGGCGGCAGGATTGCCCGTGCCTCCTCCTCAATGTTCACGCCAGTCAGACTTCGCACGGTCTCGATGTATTCCGGCACCGTTAGTCGGCGAATCCAGTTTTGGGCCGCACGCCGGTCGTACATGTGAGCCAGCGGGTCAACCTCTGCGCCGGCCCAAACCGCACCGTCGTCGATCCATTTGCGAAGCAGCTTCTTCTCTGCGGCACTTAAAGGATCGCGTTCGTCTGGCATATCGCCCTCCTCGACAACCTCCCACAGCAAACTCTCCGTCGACTTGCCGGGAACGATCACGATCTCCTTTTTCGAGGTGGCGTACGCAGTCGATTTTTTTGACAAGTCCAACCTGCCTTTGTGGTTCACTGTGTCGTGGCACTCGAGGCAATGGCGCGAAAGCAGCGGTGCGATTTCGCGCTCGAAAAACTGTTCCTTTGGCGATTGGCCGGCCCCAGCCAACTGCGCCTTGGCAGGACGGGCCTCCACGCCGACTCTGAAGTGCGCAGCAACCTCTCCCGGCGACAAGTCACGACTGTAAATCGCCACGAGATTAAACGTCCCCAGCCAAGGTCGGTCCCTGGATACTTCGTTAGCCAAGCCCAGCCGGTAGTTGCCATTCCAATTGGTGGTGGCTCCGGCAATGCGCTTCTCAACCTGCAGCTTGCCGTTGATGAAGAGCCTTGCGCGCCCACCGCGATTGCGGGTGTATACGACGTGGGTCAGTTTGGTTGTCAGGCTGCGAGTGCGCGTGCTTAACGAGGGGATGCCGTTCCCAGTGGTCTTCATGGTGCGCAACCGCATGTCCACCTTGTCTCCATCCTGACCAAGCGTGAAGTTCCGCTCGGAACTGTTGCCAGACAGCGTGACTATCCGCGCCGGGCCGGCCTGTTTGACATTGGCTGGGCGCACCCACGCCTCAATGGTGATCTCACCAGACTGGCGCACGGCCCTGAAGAGCCTAGTAGCCGGCTTGTCAGAACTGATGAGCGTCTTGCCGCGCACCTCAAGGGTACCCTTGGAACGGCACACGTTTTTGGGGTTCTCGATTTTCAGGTCGAGTGCGGGGCTCGCGCCAGAGTGATCCTTGACCACGTTGCCCTTGGTCAGGCGAAAATCGTACAGAGCGACGAGTCCTTTGCCGCTGCGCCCGGCCGCCCAAGCCCCGTTCGACTTGGCCAAGCAAGTCAGCAACACACATACCACAAATAGGTTGAAATAATATCTCATAGGCTTGAGACGGCAAGACGGTTCATGATTGTTCTATGTTCATTTTTTGTTCTCGCCGTGGAAATATCAGTATCGCTGACTTCAGAAACAAGGTTTTTTCTAAGCTGGTAATCCTTCCATCTGCCCTGCAAATTCGCTAGTATTCTGCTTTCTCGCTTGCCGTGGGCACGGCAATTCGATCGGAACACAAGCCTTGCACTGCCACGAACTGGTGAACACGACCACCATCATAACGTTATTGCTGTTCGTCCTACTGGCGTTTGTCGTCCTGCTGGTCATCATCCTGCTGGATCACCGTAAGAACGCGGAACAGATGAGCCTATTGGAAGGCGAAAACAGCGAGGGACAAACTACCAGGCCAGAGGATGAGATCCCCATCACTATTCATGAATCGTGCAAAACCGGCAACCTGACTGAAATCAACCAGTGGATCTCGCTGGGAGTGGACCTCAATAAAAAGGATGAAAAGGGATACGCCCCGCTACATTACGCCTGCGAGTACGGACACGAAGAAGTGGTCCAGATACTTCTAGATCGCAAGACTAAGGTAAACATCCTGTCCAAAACCACGCTCCTGAGTCCCATGGCTTGCCTGGTGATCGGCAGACTCGACAACAGGCTCAGTGAAGCGGAGTTGATCAAGATCATCGGTGCACTAAAGAAAGCCGGAGGAGACATCAACCCAACCTCAGAGGAGGCCGTTCCCCCAGTCAAGGCAGTCATCATCCGAGGCAATTTAGAATTGTTGAATTTCTTCATGTCACTGCATGTGCACATTTTTGTCGTGGACAGCGACAAGCGTTCCATGCTCCATCATATCGTGCTCAACCCGAATGAGAATTCTATGGCAATCACAGAACAACTCGTCGAACGGGGGCTGGACATCAACGCGCAGGATTGCGACGGAAACACTCCCTTGCATCTGGCGATGGTACCGTTCCAACGGGATGTGGCCAAGTATCTGGTCGACTCAGGAGCCGACACGGAAATCAAGAACTGGAAGGGCATCAGCCCGCACACAATGGTGCAACAGGAAATCGTCAATTTCCTAAGGCACACTTGAAGCATGGAAGAAAAATGGTGGAGCCGACTGGTCTCGAACCAGCGACCCCCACAATGCCATTGTGGTGCTCTACCAACTGAGCTACGACCCCACCGAGGGAACGGCGATTGTAGGGATGCTTTTTTAAGCGTCAATCGATTTTTTGAACATGACACATTACGAACTGAACCACGTCGCGCTTCACGTCATCGACGTCGAAAAAAGCAGCAAATTTTACCGCAATGCCCTCAAGCTAGAGACGATGGAGAGGCCAGCGTTCGACTTTCCTGGCGCTTGGTTTCGGTTGGGTGAGTTTCAGGAACTGCACCTCATCGGAGGTCGCAACAGTACGGTTCATTCGCTACCCCGAAGCAACCATTTCGCCCTGCGAGTCGACAATATCGACGATTGGGAGGAGTATTTCACGAAAATCGGGCAGGAATATCTGCCACGATGCACCCGGCCCGATGGCGCGTCTCAGTTCTTCGTCGCCGATCCCGACGGCCACCACATCGAGTTGTTCACCGGCCCGTGAACTTGGCTAATCGCTACTGGCTGCTAAAGCTCTCAGCCAACGCCAGAGCCTTAATCATCGCCTTCGATTTGTTGACCGTTTCCTGAAATTCACTCTCCGGCACCGAGTCAGCCACCCAACCGCCGCCGGCTTGCACGTAAGCCTTGCCGTCCTTCAACAATGCCGTGCGGATGGTGATGCAGCAGTCAAGATTGCCATTAAACGAAAAGTAACCGACGCAACCGCCATACGGCCCGCGCGTCGTCTGCTCAAACCCAGAGATGATCTGCATTGCGCGAATCTTCGGTGCGCCGGAGAGCGTCCCCGCCGGGAACGTCGCCCGGATCAAGTCGTACGGCGTGTGGGCCTCCGTAAGATTGCCCTCCACCTGAGTGACAATGTGCATCACATGGCTGTACCGCTCGATGACCATCAGATCCTTCACCTCCACCGAACCGTAATCGCACACGCGCCCAATGTCGTTCCGCGCCAGATCCACAAGCATCACGTGCTCGGCACACTCCTTCGGATCAGCCAGCAGTTCCCTCTCCAACGCCAGGTCTTCCTCGGCACTCTTGCCTCGCGGCCGGGTGCCGGCAATCGGGCGAATCTCTACCCGCCGTTCCTCGCAGCGCACATGAATCTCCGGCGACGCCCCCACCAGTGAGTAGCCCTCGAACTCCAGTAAAAACATATACGGTGACGGATTGATCGAGCGCACCGCACGATACACGTCCAGCGGCGACGCCTCCACTGGGGAGGAAAACCGCTGAGAGCCAACCACCTGAATGATGTCGCCGGCGTTGATGTACTCCTTGGCTCTCTCGACGTTGCTGAGAAAGCGCTCCTTCGCTTGGTTAGACTGAAATTCTTTCTCCGGCAACTCGTCGGGAAACGGCATCGGCTTGTACTCGCTAGGCTGTTCCAGCAGCGCCACGATTCGCTCCACCTCCCTGGCCGCTTGCTCGTAGACCTCCGACGGCGAGTCACCGGGGGCGATGATTGCATTGACGATGATGGTCATCGTCTGTGCCACACGATCGAACACCAGCAACTGATCGGCAATGAGAAAGCAAATCGTCGGCGTGCCCAACTCATCCTCCGACGGCCGAGGCACAACCGGTTCAATATCGTGAATGAATTCGTGACCGACGAAGCCAAGCGCACCACCAGTGAACCGAGGCAAGCCATCGATGACCACCGGCTTGTAATTGGCTAGCACCCTCTCGACGACTTCAAGCCCGTCGCAGACTTCGCCCTCCGCCTTGACCCCACCACGGCCGACCACCCTGTACCTCTCCCTCACTTGGCCGCCATCTATCCAATCCACCGTGTCGGCAAATTGGCGAATCATCCCGCGCGGCTTACAACCCACGAACGAGTAGCGGCCAAGGTGCTCCCCGCCCTCGACCGACTCGAACAGGAACGACTCGCTCTGACTCCGTATCTTGCGGTAGGCGGTCAACGGCGTTTCTTGGTCAGCCAAAAGCCGGCGCGTAACCGGAATCAGGTTTCCCTGCTCGGCCAGGCGACAAAACTCATCCTTGGTTGGCTGGCAAAACTCCATGCGGCAGACAGTCTAAACGGCGACACTCCCCAAACGCCAACAC
>Ga0163108_10000579_pt1 | contig 27338 bp, 23 predicted proteins | sample Fk1155metaG_FD_109644 | JGI IMG/M metagenome (GOLD analysis project Ga0163108, IMG submission 109644) | Marine microbial communities from the Central Pacific Ocean - Fk160115 155m metaG | ecosystem: Environmental > Aquatic > Marine > Oceanic > Photic zone | place: The Central Pacific Ocean...
AATTTCTAACGCATGAACAAATTGTCAAATGCGAAAAATTCCTTTGGAAACTTGTTGATCGTGTTTCGGTTCGAATATAATGAGCGGAGGGGAGTATCAATCTATTGCTTTGACTTGCTTTAAGGAGTGAAATCGACCAAATTAGAAAATTCCTATCCTGGAAACAAAGTTGTTGTGGACATATCATAAAAAAATTGTACACAATATAACAATGCCGATGGAGGGATTGCGTATCGACGCGGCATGCGAGGACTTGATCTGTTATAGGCCGATGGTTAAAAAAAAATTATTCAGGAGTGCTAACTATGTTAAATTCTTTTTCTTCTAGTGACCGAGAAATTTTGGCACAGTACTGGCATCCCGTTTGCTGGACTTCGGATTTAGGTGAGAAACCGCTACCAGTTGTTTTACTCGACACGTCGTTGGTTATCTATCGAACAGATGATGATATTGTTGCTGCCATCGACCGTTGTCCACATCGGGGGGCTAAACTAAGTGGTGGAGAAATCGAAAAGGGCAGGCTTGTGTGTCCCTATCATGGTTTGGAGTTTGCCGAAGGTGGTGCATGCGTACATGCGGCAGGTACAGACAGCAACAAGATCCCAAAGCGCCTCAATTTACAGACATTCCCGATACAGATCGAACACGGTCTCGTTTGGGTTATGTTAGGTGACGACCGTGGCGCGCCACTCCCTATATGGGAAGAACTGTATGATGAGGCATTCCAGACTTTCCCAGCCCCGCCGTTCGACTGTGAGGCGGGCCCCACACGGTTCTGTGAGAACTTCAACGATGTTGTTCATTTTTCCTGGGTGCATAGTGGCACGTTCGGGCAAAAGAACTACGTACCTGAACTCCCCTATGAGTTTGAGGAAACCAAGCACGGTTTGAAACACAATATCGTTTACAGACAAACTGATAGGACCGATTTCGAAAGTAGCGAAGAGGAAACAACGAACGCACTGTATAGTTATGATTTCACGTTTCCGTTTGCAAATCACATGTGCCTCGATTTCGGCAGTGATAGGGTTCAACACATTTTCGCTGTAGCATCACCGGTATCCGCTGAAACCTGTCGCCTGTTCTTCCAATTTGGTCGAAACTATGATCAGGACAAACCCATTCAAAAATCCCTTGAGTTTGAAGTGGCTGTGTGTGCAGAAGACCTGGGCTTGCTGAAAGATATTTTTCCAAAATCATCGCCACTTGATATCAAGGAAGAGGTACACCTCGTTTTCGACAAATGGTCTTCGGCTTACAGGAGGCGCCTCTATAAACTTGGATTGCGTAACTAGAAGAGGAGCCGTCACCTATGAATGGAAAAACTGTTACAGAACTGACCGATGTGCTTTATCCGTTCGGTAGTGCATTTTCCAAAACCGACTGGGCTACGTTGGCCTGTTTCTGGCACCCAGCCGCAGAAAGTGAAGAGGTTGCCAACAAACCTTTTGGCACCGTGTTGCTGGACATTCGTGTGGTGGTCTATCGTTCGGGCGGCAAGGTGTCCGCGGCGTTGGATATTTGCCCACATCGTGGTGCGCAGTTGAGCAATGGTGAGATGGTCGACGGGAACCTCCAATGTCCCTATCACGGGTTACGCTATGACGGATCTGGGGTCTGCACCCGTATTCCCGCTCAGAAACCCGATGCACCCATCCCCTCGCACATGCGGTTGACTACCTTTGATACGGTCGAGCGGTTTGGCATAATCTGGGTCAATATCATGGGCGCCGAGAACCAGTTGGCTCCCTTGCCGGATTGGTCTCTCCTAGAAGAGAACAATACTCAATCTGCTCGCGTCCCCACCGAAACTTGGAATGTCAATGCTGCCCGGCATGCTGAGAATTTCAACGATATCAGCCATCTGGCCTTTGTGCACGAAACAACATTCGGGGATGTGCCATATGAAGTGCCAGATTACAGCCTTGAAATCGAAGAAAACACAATGCGCCATTATTATGTAGACGGAGGTAGTAGCATGACCTTTGACCGGCGTTTGACGCGTAAGGGTGAACGGCGGGTGCCCGAAGTTTATGACAAAGTGGATTACGAATACCGATTTACATTCCCCTTCGCTTCGAGTTTGCACATCACCGATCCAGACGGGCGTTGCGTATCAATCTATGACGTGATCCAGCCGATATCAGTCAAGAAGTCGCGGATCTTCAAACACAGCGCGCGCAACTACAATCAGGATCAACCGATGGACGATTTGGTTGAATTTGAGGTTGAAGTGAACAAGGAAGACCGTGAGGTGATCGAGCCGGCGCTACCCGTCCATGTCCCTCTGGATCCCAAAGAAGAATACCACATCCGCGCCGACCGATGGTCGATTGCCTATCGGCGCAAACTGTCAAAATACGGTATGGGCCTCGATGTCGATCGGGTCGTTCCAGATTGAGTAATGACATTCCGGACACCGCTTTCACTAGGGGATCAACCAGAATTTTCAACAAATTTAATATCCAAAATCTTCAGAATTTTTCAGGATTTCCGCCTCCAGTTCTTTGAAAGACCCTCGCACGTCACTATTTCGACGGCGAGACACCCTCACTTTACGGCACAGCAAGATCCATGATCATGCTTCCTTCCTTTTTATAGGTTTACCCAAACCTCAAGCTTTGATCTTATTAGGCACTGCCTATCTTAAATCAGCATTTAAACTATCCACAGTAGTGGTTGATCAGGCTTCCCGATTTTAATCATCTACCCGAACCAGATCATTAGACTTTATGGTAAAGCCCTTATCAGTTCGATGACGCTTACCTAATTCTGCGAACGTTTCAGATGTCAGTATCTCAGACTTTAGCGCAACAGAAATGCTTCAGGACCAGTATCCCCTATGAGAATCCAGAATTTCTGCTTCCAACTCTTTGAAAGGTCCACGCACGTCAATATTGCGACGGCCAGAAGCGATCACTGTGCGGCACGGCAGATCCATGGTCATGTTTTCCGGATGATCACCAGTGATTTCGCCAAGGGCGTGTTCGGTGGTACCAAATACGATGGCTCCGATCCCCGCCCAGTAGGCAGAACCTGAACACATACAGCACGGCTCGACCGACGTATAAAGCGTGCAACCAGAAAGAAATTCAGGAGAATATTTGCGCGCCGCAGCGCGTGCCAGATTGGTTTCTGCGTGGCCGGGTCCACCATCTGTTGGAAAGCCGTTCACCTCTTCAAGCAACACATCATCATCAGGACCCACTAAAATGCAACCAAATGGGTGTGCGCCTTCTTCTTGGGACCGGGCAGCAACCTCCATTGCCTTGCGAAGATATTCGACATCTTTGTTTCTTTGGTCTGACACAAGCTTGCTCCGGACAAAAACTATAGTAGACAAGGATGTTTTATTTTGCAAACAATGTAAATGGAAAAATTGGGAGAGGAAAAATGAACAATGTACAGCCCTCAAGAATGGCACCTGCCAATTCGATGTTGCTCATCGTTGATGTTCAGGAACAGCTTGCCCCGGCAATCCAAGGAATTGAAGGTATTGTAATGCGCAATAAGGTGTTGATTGAGGCTGCCAATCGGTTTTCTGTGCCCATTCTGATAACGGAACAGAACCCAAAAGGACTTGGCCATACCGACCCATCACTCACTGAACTCGCGCAGGACGTAAAAGTCTATGAAAAAATCCACTTCGGCGCAACCGACGAACCAGATTTTTGTACTCTGATGGATGAAACGGGCAAGGAAGAAATCGTGATCACTGGTACGGAGGCTCATGTCTGTGTTCTCCAAACGGCTTTGGGATTACATGAGCTAGGTTATCGTATTCGCTTTTGCGCCGACGCCGTTGGCTCAAGAACGGCGTTCGACAAACAAATTGCAATCAAACGTGTCGAAAGTGAGAATATTTGTGTCGTAACTACTGAAATGGTCTTGTTCGAATGGCTTAAAAGCGCCGCCAGCGATGAGTTCTCCGATCTTCTGCCTTCGATCAGAAATTTAGCGCACGCTTAAACCGACCCGAACACCAGCACAGGAAACAAATTCACATACGGCAAACATTTCGCTTCATTCTCGGCAACGAATTGCGCGAAACTCAGGATCTGAGCCCCACCAAAAACGTTTTGGATTTTCTTCGCGAGAATCGACAACGCAAGGGAACAAAGAAGGCTGTTCAGAAGGAGATTGCCCTGTATTGGACAATATTGGGAGACGTCTCCCGACCAACCTAAAACTAAACCCTCAAGCGCTTGGTCCATCGCTCCGTCAAATTGTTATTGAAATACAAAGCTTTATTCTTTATGCTTAGGTCGAAGCAAAAGATTGTGTAGAATAATTCTTACCAATTGGGAAAAAGCTTAAGAAATCAGATTAAAGAACACGCTATGAGTAAAGACCAAAAAGCACGCGACTTGAAATTTCTAGGCAAATCTGTACGCCTTTCGATCCAGGCTAAAGAACGAGGTGAACACCCCTTTGGAGCGCTCTTGGTTGGGCCCGACGGTGATGTAATTCTGACGGGGTTTAACAGTTTCAAGGAGCATAAAGGTGCGGGGCATGCTGAAACCAACTTGGCCCGTGACGCCGCCAGCAAGTTCGATCCGGAATTCCTGCGCAAATGCACTCTCTACACCTCTATTGAACCCTGTGCGATGTGCGCCGCCACCGCTTACTGGGCAGAGATTGGCACACTTGTTTATGGCGCCACTGAGGCCGATTTAGCAGTTGTGGTCGGAGAAAACCCTGAAAACAAAACTCTGGATCTTCCCTGTCATAATGTCTTTGACGCTGGCGCCTGGAGAGTTGCCGTTCGCAGTTATCCCGAATTTAAAGAAGAAGCGCTGGCACCGCACCGCGGATATTGGTGAGGTTCCTTTCTAGGAGGAATCTATCCATATGAACTCAGTTCAAAGTATGAGAGTTGGTGGAGAGCGTGAAGGATCTGGAGTTTTCAAATTTCAATAACGACCAGAAGAAAAAGCTATTGGCAAAGAGCATTTCGTTTGCGCAATACCCATTACAAATTATTTAATTGTAGACAATATATTATTTAATTGTAGATAATATAATATATTGATTTTCATTCTAATCTCTTGTGTTAAGAGATATTTAAATGGAGGGACAGCTATGGCAGAAGGGCTTTTGGATGACACCACCTGGGAGTATTTCTGGCATCCGGTCTGCACGCGAATTGAACTGGATGAGGCCGACAAGGGACGCGGCAAGTTAATTAAGGTCAAGCTGCTAAATCACGAGCTGGTGGTAGCAGACACGCTACTCGGCGTAGTTGCCATGAACAATCGCTGCCCGCATCGCTCTGCCAAACTACATTTGGGCTGGGTTGAGGGCCACTCGATCCGCTGCGCCTATCACGGGTGGTGCTGGGGGGTGGAAGATGGTAAATGCGTCGAAATTCCAGCAGCTCCTGATGGTCCAATCCCGCCCAACGCCTACGTGAAGAAATACGATTGCGAAGAGCGTTACGGTCTGATTTGGGTGCGGTTGAATAATGAAGCCGGCACCAAGATCCCTAATCACATCGTCTATGACGATCCATCTTTCAAATCGGTGCATGGGCCCTGCTACACCTGGAAAACCCATTCGGCCCGGCGGATCGAGAACTATACCGATCTGGCGCATTTTCCTTTTGTGCACCCCAAAACCCTCGGCAACAGCGGGCAACAGACCTTTCTGACGCCAGACATCAACTTTCGCGATGAAGGTCGGGTGCGGTTCAAATTCCACCCTGCTAAAGGCTCTCGACAGGCCATGGATTTACAAGGTAACTTGTCGCCGTTGAAATTGACCGATTATACGATCAACCTGCCTTTTGGTGTCACAACTGATTTTGAGCTTGAAAACGGTCAGCGTACGGTGCTTTGGGTCTGGGCGACTCCAATTGACGCAATCCACTGCCGAAGCTTCTGGTTCACTTGCCGCAACGGTGATTTGGATGGACCAGACGACAAACACATCAATACTCAGATGAGCATCCTTGAAGAGGATATTGATATCGTCGAAAGCCAGGATCCCGAGCAGATTCCCCATCCCAAGGACGAGATCGCCGTTGGACCGGACAAGGTGTCACTGACATATCGCAAATGCCTTTACGATATGTGTCGGGCTGCAGCAAAGGGTCCGGATGAGTTGAAAGCCTATATGACGACCGAACGGGATAATATTTGATTCATGTCGAGTGACGACCATCAGGAGCCGAGGACGCGGAGACGATGGAACATGCGTTGTGTAGGCATTTTCAAGGAAACGAGCGATGTAAAGACGTTCCATTTCATGTCTGCCAGCAAACTGCAGGAAAAGGCTCTCTTCCTGCACAAGCCCGGCCAGTTTGTTGCGTTGCAGTTGATCCATGGGGGCAAGCGATTTTCCCGCACCTATACAGTGTCTTCGCCACCCACCCGCCCATCGACCATATCGCTGACCATCAAACGTGATCCTAGAGGGCTAGTGTCACGCTTCATGCACGATCATGTCAAAGTTGAGGACATCGTGCCGATGATTGGCCCGACAGGTGAATTCAATACTCACGACATCAGGCCTAAACAGAAACTGTTGCTGCTTTCGGGCGGGTCTGGGATTACGCCAGTGATGTCGGCTCTGCGCGAGTTGTACGACACTGTCGATGTGAATACGGATGTGGTGTTCCTGCATTCGGCGCGTACCCCACAAGATATTATCTTCCGCAATGAACTCAACTGGATGTCGACCGAACGCGCCAATTTCCGGGTGGTCTATATCTGCGAAAACGGTTCTGAAAGTGGCATGGAAGCCGGCTTTCTGGATGCCGCCTGCCTTCAAAGGCAGGTACCCGACTTTCTTGAACGCTCGGTCATGACCTGTGGGCCGGCGCCCTATATGGAAGCAATTGTTTCGATCTTGAACGGAGCGGGCTTTGACATGTTCAATTACCACGAGGAAAGTTTTGGCAATCCGGCACTTCGTAAAAACCCCGAGGGCGCAAAACCTGGAAATATCCACTTTGCAGATCCGTTCGATCCCGGTCATACTGAAGAAGTTGCCGAACACTTCAAACGGCAAATCGAAGTCGAACCCGAAGAAGACAACGCCGGACATGTGGTTCACTTTCTCTCATCCGGAAAGGAGATTTCTTACAAGCCGGGAGAAACCCTGTTGTCCATCGCCTCGCGCGCTGGAATTGCGATTTCTACAAATTGCCAGATGGGGCTTTGCGGCACTTGCAAAATCAAGCTCGATTCAGGTAACGTAATCATGGAAGAGGAAGAAGGGTTGACTGAAGAGGATCGGGCGGAAAACTATATCCTGACCTGCTGCGGTCGCCCAAAGGGCTCGGTCAAAATCCATCTTTGAACCTGCAGGAGGTTATTTATGTCAAAGGAATTCTCGCTGGGCTGCAATGGCCGTGGTATCATGCATACCAAATCCTTGCCGGTGGATGATCAGTTTCGTATGATCAAGGAAAGCGACGTGTTCGATCATTTCGACCGCATTCCACAACCGGGTGAGGAACGCGAATATTTGCGTGCCTCTGACAAGTATGGCGTGCCAATGACCACAGGGTTGTGGACTTATGTGGTGGGTCAGGATGAGGAACTGGTCGCCCGGAACCTGCGCTTTGCCAAAGAGGCGGGAATTAAATGCCATAACTTGATGATCTCAACCAACCACGCCGATGGCCGGGTAGTCAATGATGACGAAGTAGTGGAGTTCTATTTGCGCGCGTATGAATTGGGGGACAAACTCGGTGTTACCATCTGCGTCGAAGTGCACATCTATATGTTCACCGAAGATTTCAGACGCGTTATGCCGGTGGCAGAAAAAGTGCGTGCGTGCGGCGTACCGTTCAATTTTGTGCTTGATCACAGTCACGTGTTGCTGAAGATCGAAAGCGAAGAGGAACAAGATGTTTCTGGCATTAGAGAGGATGTGGCTAGCGGCAAACTCAAGCTTGATCCTTTTGAAGAGGGAAACATTATCGACGAGTGGATGCAGGAGAACATGATAGTCTGGCTCCAGGTCCGCCCCGTGGCGCCGAATGGGCCCAAGAACCGGTCAATGCTGGGCAATGGCGACCGATATGGTCGCGCCTGTCAGTACCCATTTTTCAAACCCGCTTCCGGCGAGTGGACGGAATTCTGGCATGCCTATAAGGTCGAGCCTTGCAAGGAAGTGGTGCGTCGCCAGTTGCGATATCACTGGAACACCCCTAACAGTCCGATGAAATGGATAACCACCGATATGATCGACATGCCCGATTATGGCGGCGGTGTCAGTTATTCTCTATGGGAGCAGAATGAGGCTATCGCCCAATGGATTCGTGATACCTGGGACGAGATCAAGGCTAACAGCGGGCGGAAGTGAAAAACTTGCCTGATCTAACTTTAATAGATGAGCTGTTTAAAAATCAAACTATCAAAAAACGACTACCAAGCTTTTTTCTGTGGTAGCCCCTTAATTAAGTGCAGGATATGGGGCTAACAACAAACATAGCTCCTAAGTTATTGATTCAGTGTTATAGCAAAATATTCTCAGCAACGTCAGCGATGACCTTGGCACAATCCTCCAGCTGCTGCACCTCGACACGCTCATCTGCACAGTGGCATTCAGCCACATTTCCGGGACCAAAATTCACGGCGCTGATACCAGCATCGTTAACAAGGTTGCGCACGTCGCTTGAATACGGTGCTCCATATACCTCAGCTGATGTACCGAGTACGTTTTTAGTGCTTTTCAGCAGGTGATTGATCACTGGGGCATTCACCGGGATTTCAGCTGGGTCAAAGCGATTGTAAGCAACATCGACCTCAATTCCAATTTCCGAGGATTCAGGCTTTGCGATCTGCAGACGACGTCGTACTTCTTCTACCTCGGCATCCACGGTCTCACCTGGAACAAGCCTTCGATCGACATAGAGATCGATAAAATCAGCAACAGCATTCGGGACAACCCCTCCCTGCACCACCGTCGGTGTACAAGTGCCATGATGAAGAAGTGGGTGATCCTGTTTTTCAAGATGGGCCTTGTATTCTTGCAACGCCTCTAGAACCCATTGCAGACCCCAAGACGGATTGATGCCCAGATGTCCACGGCTGGCATGGATTGAGCGCCCGTTCAAACGGATATGAATAGGCGCCAGCCCACGCGTAGCCGCTGCAATTTTGAGTTCTGTTGGTTCGGTTACAATGCCCATGTCGCCAGTGTATCCAGCATCAAGCAAGGAAAGCGTTCCTGGCTCAGCCCGCTCCTCACCCACTGCGAAGTGCATCACAAGCGAGCCATTGAGCCGGTCAAGATGTTGGCCAAGATGGTGTGCCACTGCAATTTGCACAGCAAGCCCAGCCTTCATATCACAGGCGCCACGCCCATAAAGAAAGCCATCCTTTATTTTTCCACCAAAAGGTTCGGCGGTCCAAAGGCTGGGATCATCGACGGGAACGGTATCCATGTGCCCATTTAGAACCAGTCGGGGCCCGTCGCCTCTACCCCTTAATATTGCACCGACGGAATAGCGGTTCGGCATGGATTCCACACGCTCGATTTCAACTGGTGTGTCCTTAAACCAATTGACTATCCGATCTGCCATATCGTTTTCGTAGGCACCAGGATTTTCACTTGGAGTGCGAACAAGATCGGTCAGAACAGTGGAGAGAAAGCTAGCCGACAGCGGTTGTAGGTGTGAGGTAGAGGAGGAATTTATCATAGTTTTATAATTAGTATTATTAGTAAAATTCGTTGTCAATACCCTGACACTGATTCTTTCCGTCAGGCTCGTGATATCGTTTGTCAACAATGATTAAGTGATCGTTCTTATTTTTCTTAATCAGAGTTCGCCAATACTGATTTGTGGCGACTTCTGCTGCTCTGGTGTGCAGCTATTTTTTTACCTCCGATATTTGGATTTTGCATAACCTACCCTCTAATCCGCCTAACCAATCTTGAGCTCTATCAAGAATCCCAAAAGACAAACATGAAAATTGCCAAACAACTTTACAGACAATTGTCTGTCCAATGCAGGGTAACCAAACATTTCACGTTAAGAATTGGTTCAAACGATCAATGGTGGGCGCATTCTATGCCATTTGGTAAGTTCCTGAAAATGCCTGGAAATTTCCAACACCGACAAATCACTATATTGTGGCCCCACAATCTGCAACCCAACAGGCAATCCACCTGCCGTCTGGCCACAGGGCAGGCTTATGGCTGGATTTCCTGATAGGTTAAACCCACATGTGAATGTGATTAGGGATCCAAGTTCTTTGGAGGGATCGAAATTACCTAGTGACATTGCTGTGCGTGGTGTCGTAGGGGTGAGGAGAAACTTGGCTCTTGTAGCGTCGAAGGCCGAAGCGATGTCTTGCCGGATTGCAACTCGGGTGCGTACCGCCTGTAAAAGCTGGTCGGCAGACATAGTAAAAGCCTCCTCTATCATATTCAGTACGCCTGGGTGATAGGATTTTCTGCGACTTGTCAGAAGATCTGCATGCGCACACGACAATTCTGCAGAGAAGAAGGTGACAATCGTCTCTATTGCTTGCGATAATGCCGGGATCTCTATCTCTTCAATCCGAGCGCCTGCGCTGCGAAAAGTATCACAAGCCACCAAAAACGCGGCTTCGATCTCACGGTCTAACGGATATATTTCGGCCAGTGCAGAAAGGGTTTTTTTACCCAACACAGCCAGTCGTAGCCCATCGCAAGCAATTGGTGACGACGATGGTTCTGCGATATGGTGTAGCGTTGCCGAGACCTGCATGTCGGGGGCCGAAATCACATTAAAAACCTCACTAACATCTGACGCCGTCTTAGCGATGATGCCTACGTGATCGATGGAGGGTGCTGTGGCTTGCCGCATCACACCATGAGAACTGATCAGGCCAAATGTCGGCTTGAAACCGGTCGTCCCCGTCATGACTGCTGGAATGCGAACTGAACCGGCGGCATCCGTTCCAAGAGCAAATCGCGCCGAGCCCACTGCAACTGACACTCCGGCGCCGGCGCTGGAGCCACCTGGATAACAGTCCGTATCATAGGGATTACGGGTTGGTGGAGTGTCCAGGCCACAGGTCAATTCGTGCGATATTAGCGTGCCAACCAGCACCGCGCCTGCGTGCCGTAAAAGTTGCACTGCAGTTGCGTCAGTCTCCGGGACCCTGCCATGGAAAGCCGCCGAGCCTCCCGATGTCGGCACGCCCGCGATGTCAAAGACCTCCTTTACCGCAAAGGGCCAACCATGGATCGGTGAAGAGATTTTGGCCGCATCCACCTCTGCTGCATCCGTGCGGGCTTTATCTTCAAGAATATGTCGATAGGCTTGCACCGTGCTTTCGGTTTTTGCCGCTACGATAAGAGCTTTGGTCAGCTGGTCGCTGGCACGTTCAGGCACGGGTTCCTCCTCGCATTGCTGCAGACGCACCACCATCGACACGCAACATGACACCTGCACAGCGATGTGCCTTATCATTGATTAGTAACAATACTGCATCGGCAACATCATCTGCCTGGTTGTGGCGCCCGGATGGGGCCGGTCCCCAACGGCTATCATCTTCTGCGTGATGTTCAAAACCACGCAGAGTGGATTGTACGCCGGGATGGGTAGCACCCGGACAGATAGCATTCACACGCACTCCATATTCGACAGCTTCGGCTGCAAGCATTTCGGACATAGCTAAAAGTCCTGCCTTCGAGATTGAATAAGCCGGCAGGTGATGAATACCAATCAACGCACTGTCCGATACGACATGTATAATATTGCCACTGCCACGTGCTTTCATCAACTCATAGAAAGTCCTCGAATAGCGGAAGACCGAGGTCAGGTTGACTTCCATTACTTCGCGAAAGATCACATCTGTCGTGTTTGACAAGGCATCTTCGAATACAATTGCGGCACAAGATACGAAGAGATCGGGGACATCCCCGAACTGCCGTTTAGATTGGGCAACGGCAAAATCAACAGCCTTCCGATCTGTAGCATCTGCTTGAATGAATAGTGTGCCCGTTGCATCGGCCACCTCGCTACCACGATCCCGGTCGCGTCCCGTGAAGACTACATCCCAGTTGAGCGAAGCCAGACGGGTGACAATGGCCCGTCCGATATTCGACGTTCCACCGGTTACAAAGGCCGTTTTCTTTATCTCCGTGCTCATCCTTGATGCACCTTATTTGCCCGCAATGCGGCTCTGAGCCCGCCATCGACCGTCAGTGACGCACCAGTTAGTCCGGGGCTGGTACTCAAAAGGAATATGATGCTTTTCGCCACTTCTTCCGCTGAAGTCAGTGCACCAGCTGGTGGAATAAAAGGCTCTCCCAAATCACGCAGCTGAGGCTCATCGCAGATACTAGCCATACCGCCCTCCAGATCGCCGGGGCATACGGTATTCGCGGACACACCTTTGGGTGCGCCTTCAATGGCAAACATGTTTGTCATCCAGTGGACTGCCCGTTTTGCGACTGAATAAGCTCCCAATTCGAACTCAGGTCTGGTCGCCGTGCCGGAAGCGACAGTCACAATTGCCCCTCCATCATCGCGAGAAAGTGCCCACATCGCAGCTCGTACAATGCGAAACGGGGCAATCAGGTTGTTTTCCAGAACTTTATCCCATGCGGCATCGCTCGTTTCCGATATGCGAGCAACGTGCAGGAGGCCACCGGCCAAAACCAATCCGTCAAGACCATTCAGCTGAGATACCGCCTGCCCAACGATATGCTCTACAGCACCGGGATTAAGATAATCACAGGCAAAGAAAGAGGCACAGGTTTCCTCTGCCAAGCTTTCTCCTATTTTCAGATTTCGGCCATTAAAGACGATTCTATCCCCACGTTCGACTAGACGCCGGATAAGTGCTTGACCGAGCTGAGAGGTACCACCGATGACAAGAACACGCCGAGCCACTATAATCCTGCGATCAGGCCATCGAAGGCAAAACGCGAATTGAGCCGTCTCCAGCCAGTTCGGGGTTGTTTTTTCGCCATTCCTCCCGCGGGTTTTCTGCACGCCAGAGATCTACATATTCTGACTGTTTCATAAAGGTGACGTTGTCCATTTCGCTGGCCTTTTGAAGTAGACGTTCCAGAACACGAATACGGGCACCACGTGCAATCGACTGTGGATGAACAGTCAGATTGAACACACCACCTGGACAGTTTTCAGCGGCATAGTCCAGCTCGCCGCACCACATCTCTTCGGCATGTGCCGGTGACTTGAGTCCAGGGATTTCACCCCAGGCGAACTCAAACATCGGTACATCGTCCATGATCCATGCCACGGGTATGCCGACAATATCGGTCAGTTCCCCAAATTGAAATGGAGCGTCTTTCGTCCAGGAATCACCCTTGCGGATGTAGACCGGAAGATGATCGGTCGCCATGCGACTACCATCGAATTCAAATCCGAATTCGTCAATCAGATCAATAGTATCGGTGCTCATATTCCATGCAGGTGAAACGTAACCACGCGGTCGCACACCAACAACAAGATCCAATGCTTCAAGCCCCCGTTCAATAATGAGCCGTTGTTGCTGCTTTGTAAAATCGCGCGCATCCTCATGCATCCAGCCATGCCAGGCAAACTCATGTCCACGGTCGCGGATTTCCTTGGTTAGGTTCGGATAAGCCAGAGCCGTATGACCCGGTACTAGGAAAGTCGATTTTATGTTGAATCGGTCCAGGATGTCTAGCACTCGGCGGCACCCGGTAACATCCAACTCGCCACGGGATAGCATTGATGGATTGTTGGTATGGAAAGAAGAAATCCACAGCGACATCGCGTCCAGACCTATGGTCATGCAATAGGTAAGAGGGGGAAGCTTGCTCATGCCTGGCCCCCACTGAACTTGGATCGATCGAAACCTTTGGGCGAATGAACCTCGCACAGATGCGTCACATTGCCTTCAGGGTCATAGAACGATCGGAACCGATACCACATGCCCGGAAAATCCTCGTCCTGTGGTCCGTCGAGGAACCCTCCGGCGCCGAAGTGCATCATCTTGTCGGCCCAGTTCACGTTGTGCTTGTCCAGATCAGCAATCGCCTCGTCGAGGTTCTCTACCTGGATCGCGAAGGAATGGACGCCAGCAGGGTCTTGAACATAGTTACCGGATCGCTGATGGGCGTCGCGGGGTGCGTCGGGCACGGATAAGAGCACTAGATCGGTATCGCCGCACATGAACATCGCCCATCCCTTTTCCGGTTCGTAGCCATGTGGGTGCAGAGGCAGTCCCAGAACATTTTGGTAAAAATCGACCATCGCCGGAAAGTCCTTGACGACGATGTCCATGTTATCGAGGCGCAATGGTTTCAGCATCTATTCAATCTCTCAACGGAATGGCAACAGAAGGCATCGGCGCACCGGTGGCGCCGGAAATTTTCATCGGGAAACCCATAAAGGCGAACTCATACATTTTTTCGGCAGCAATCTCCTCCATGTTGACCACTTCGATGATCTGCGCACCGGCGGTGGCAAACATGTAGCAGTGAACCGGTGCATACTGACCATGATAAGGTTGCGGCTCTAGACCAATATTGTCGCCTGCCAGGCACATTGAACCGCATTCTTCGAGTAGATACTGTGCTGCAGGGACCCCAATGCCTGGCGATGCAGCCAGGTATTCAATATTGGGCCACATGCGCATCCGACCGGTGCGTATCAACACCACATCACCCTTGCGGAAACGTATTCCTTGTTTACGGGCCGTATCTTGAATATCCTTGGGAGTAATTTCATAATGTTTCGGCAGAATGTCTACTCCCATCATGCCCGCCACATCCAGCAATACGCCACGTGATATGATCGGCGGATAACGGTCACTGCCACCCTTTGTCCAGACCATCGAACCCAAATGCTCATCCTGGGTCCATCCATTCCATTGCATACCCCAATAACCCATATGGTTGAGCGTGTCGATATGTGTACCACAATGAGTGTACATTGAGATTGCATCACCTGAATAGCTGTATTCTTTGTGAATCTCACCACTATATCCAGATCGGCCATGTGCGATCTCCCCCTTGGGGGTATGGGTCATCCAGATGCTGAAGGGAGGATCACCTGCCTCGGTCCAAGACGGCATGGACGAGTCATACACGACATTCAAGTCGAATACTTTGCGACCATCCATTCTAGCCATGATGTTGGCCACTGAGTCTGTAGTAATCCAGTTTAGCCGACCGATTTCATCTTCGGAACCCCATGGGCTTTTCGAAACCTTGTGTCCACCTTTGTCCAGTAGAGGGTCTGGCTGCAGCTCGTGCTTTATCTTTTCGAGTTCCTCTTTGGAAAGGCCACACATCTAAAAATTGCCTTTTTCATCAAATTCACACATTTTAAATTCCTCTGAAAAATTTCCATCGCTTGTAAATAATTCTTACAGATAGAGTTACCCTATGTCAAATTTGTGTTTCTATGAGTGTCGAAAGAAAATCAGTACTTAATATAATTCTAATTCTATTAAAATTCTAATTCTATTAAAGTTTTCGGGTCGTGGACAGTTGTTTTGGTATTGAAGCAATAGAGTTTTTCGTCACTTGAGCAGACGCACAAGTCTCTTACAGTTGTCCAGCAGCAGGAAACTTTAAACGCTAGAAATTTAGGTCTGTGGATTCTTGTAACCGATTTGTGCTGCTGATGCCTCTTCCTCCATCATCGGTCCAATTACATTTGTCCGGTAGTAAGGAGATGCTTCAAACACCTGTCGGCAAGACATATCTAGTACAATTGGTTTTTTATTACCCTCAATGATCCAAAGTTCAGCTAATCGATCTGCTGATAGACCATATACAACATTGCGTACCCCCGTAAAAAATGCTGTCCCTGCACACATTACACATGACTCTGCATTCGTATACATCACCATATTTGCCAACTCGTCTGTAGAATAGGTTCTGCTAGCCTCACTTAATAGGTTAGTCTCCGCATGGCGGGTAAAATCATTATCGGAGAAGGCAGTATTTTCCGCTTCAAGCAAGATATTACCATCAAGATCAGCAAGAAGAGCACCAAAGGGGTGATTTCCATGTTCACGTGCCATCTCGCCAAGTTCTATGGCGCGCATAAGCAATTTTTTATGGTCGAGTTGTTCAAATTCTGCTTGGCTGATTGTGTTCATTTTTTCCTCAATAATGTTTGACTGATCTTTACATCAACTTTAAAAATAAATTATAAGTAAGTTAAAAGAAAAGTAAAGTTTGCAATGGAAATACCGATCCCTGTAGCTAAATGTCGCAGATCAAAGTTTAGGTGTTCATGAAAGGTGGACTGCAACAAAAATGATTGTACTCATTCCACATTCACTGGAGGAAGCGCTCAGCCTGCTGGATCAAAATCCTAAGGCTGATATTCTGGCGGGTGGTACGGACATCATGGTTGAAATGAACTACTGCCATCGTCGGCCGGAAATCGTCTTATCGCTGCGGCATGTTGCTGAGTTAAAATGCTGGCAACGCTTCGGTGACACGTTGAGGATTGGTGCGAGTGTAAATTATTCAGAGATAATTAAATCAGAAATCGCTAATCTTGCACCGGCACTCACTCAAGCTGCTCGAACTGTCGGTTCTCCTCAAATCCGTAACACTGGCACTATTGGTGGCAACATTGCAACCGCGTCTCCTGCAGGTGATACCCTGCCTGTTCTTGTGGCGTTGAATGCTGTCGTACATGTAAAAAACATTCATCGAGAAAGGGAGATCCCGATCTCAGAATTTATTTTAGGGGTAAAGAGGAATGCTTTGGAACCTGGAGAGCTAATAACTGCTTTTTCAATTCCCATCGTTCGGGGAACGCAGGAATTTCTAAAAATTGGGAAACGCAACGCAATGGTAATTGCCGTCGCCAATCTTGCACTTAATGTGGATACGAAGCGTAAGCAAGTTGCATGTGCAATAGGGTCTGTTGGCCCAACGATTATCCGCTGTGTTGACGCTGAAAAATTCGTAATGTCGAAAATTAATTGGGACAATTTAGGTCTGCCAGATGCACAAGACTATGTGGCCTTTGGCAAATTGTGTAGTAAAGCAGCCCGCCCCATAGATGATCATAGATCTTCAGCTGCATATCGGTCCCATGCGGTTTCCATTATGGCTCAACGTGCATTGAAACGTTCGATACAGGATCGCATCTTATGAAAATCGAAAGAAACTACACTTTGCATATCAATGGCAAGGACCATCCGGTCGAATCTGACTGGCTTGGCGAAAATCTGCTTTACGTTTTGCGCGAAAAACTGGGAATATGGGGGACTAAGAATGCATGCGAACAGGGTGAATGTGGCTCATGTTCGGTGTTTATTAATGGCGTAATGACCTGTTCCTGTATGGAGTTGTCAGCATCAGCTGTGGGAACTAAGATCACGACTGTGGAGGGACTTGCACCACACGGGGAATTAACCGATGTCCAAGAAGAAATGCTGAACGCAGGGGCGGTGCAATGCGGGTTTTGTACACCTGGATTGGTGGTTGCTGTTACTGATTTGTTGGAAACAAATTCAACACCCAGTCGTCTCGAGGTTAAAGAAGCTCTAGCCGGCAATCTTTGCCGTTGCACAGGCTATGGGCGCATCGAAGATGCTGTTTTCCGGATATCTGAAAAAAGAGCACGCGAACAATGACGAGGAGTAAAAAAAATGGAAATAAGGGGATTGGAAACTCGCTAATCCGGCCGGATGGCAAAGAAAAGGTGATGGGTTCCTTTGAGTACTCTTCTGATTTGTATCACGAGGATATGCTATGGGGGGCGACTTTGAGATCGCCACACCCTTCGGCAAAGATCGTTAACATTGATACCAGTGAAGCTGAAATTGTGGACGGTGTAGTCGCAGTTCTGACTTCAAAGGATTTGCCTGGAAAGCCTACCTACGGTTTGATTATGGCGGATCAACCCGTGCTTTGTAGCAATTTTGTAAGGTTCCAGGGTGACCCCGTTGCATTGGTAGCAGCGAAGGACACAGAAACTTGCCGGAGGGCACTGGACAAGATCAAAGTCAAATACAAAGTTCTGAAACCGCTAACTGACCCAGAGTTGTCAGAAACTGCTGCGCCGGTACATCCGAGCGGCAATGTAGTACGTAAAGTACCAATTAGGAGGGGAAATCCAGATGCCTCAGGAGATGTAGTAGTCGAAGGTGTTTATGAAATGGGCTCACAGGATCAGGCTTTTTTGGGACCTGAATCCGGATTGGCTGTTCCTGCAAACGATGGAGGAATCGACCTTTATGTTGCAACCCAAGGCTTGCATCAAGATCATTTTCAGTTGCCACCATGCCTGAACTTACCAGATGAAAAAGTTAGGGTTCATCTGGCTGGTGTAGGTGGAGCCTTTGGTGGTCGTGAAGATTGGTCAGTTCAAGGGCATGCCTGTATTTTGGCTTTACACACCGGTCGACCGGTAAAGATGAGTTATCTTCGTGATGAATCATTCCAGGGCCACTTGCATCGCCATCCTGCAAAAATGTGGTTTCGTCATCATGCGCGTAAATCTGGTGAGTTAGTGAAGATTGAAGCACGAATTCTTCTGGATGGAGGTGCATATGCTTCGACGTCTGGTTTTGTTGCTGCTAATGCAGCACGCTTTGCTTGCGGTCCCTACCGTGTGCCGAATTTAATTGTTGATGCAACGGCTGTGAGAACCAACAACCATCCCTGCGGTGCAATGCGTGGGTTTGGCGCTGTACAAGCTTGTTTTGCCCATGAAAGCCAGATGGATAAACTAGCTGAAGCCCTGACAATGGACCCAGTAAAGCTTCGCATGGCGAATGTCTTGAAAACCGGTGACAAACTACCAACTGGTCAAATAGTCCATGTGCCAGCTCCCGTCGAAGAATGTCTGGCAGCTGCGTGTGCCTTCCCAATGCCTGCCGAGAGTGCCGATAATCAAGATAATTATGGATTACCGGGTGGTGCAGGACGTACGGTCGATCGTTCCCGTATTCGGCGTGGTGTGGGATATGCGGTTGGTTACAAAAATCTCGCATATGCTGAGGGATATGATGATGACACCTGCGCAAGCTGCAAGTTGGTAGATGGCAAATTAGAAATTACATCTGCGGCAGCTGAAATTGGGCAAGGGTTTGTTACGGTTGCAAAGCAAATCGCATATGAAGTTCTTGGGATTGAGGACATAGTTTTGAAACAGGCGAGTACTGCAATCATTGGTTCGGCAGGGTCCTCCGCAGCCAGTCGGCAGACATATATGTCTGGGAAAGCCATTAAGCTTGCTTGTCAAAATCTTGCAGACAAACTGATATCAATTTGTGCTGAAACCCATGGTATAGCAATCGATGCATTGTCCCTAGTAAACGGTCGAATTAGGTCCGTGAATGGCACCATTGATTTGGAACTCGCGATGGTGACAACCGACCCGATTGAGGCTGAAGCTCATTATAGCCATTTTCAAACCAAGAAAATGGATGAAAAAACTGGGCAGGGAGATACCGATGTGTCGTGGATCTTTGCGGCTCATCGGGTGGTTGTCGATGTCGATATCGATCTTGGGTTGGTGCGTGTAGTTCAAATTACTACCGGTCAAGATGTTGGTAATGCTCTGAATCCACTGTCAGTTGTCGGCCAAATAGAAGGCGGTATTTCTCAAGGTTTGGGGTTGGCAGTTATGGAAGAGGTTATTTCTGAAGGTGGTGTTGTCAAGAATGGATCGTTCACTGATTATCTTATTCCGACCTTCGCTGATATGCCGCCAGTAGAAATTACAATGATAGAACAACCTGAGGATGGCGCTCCATATGGCGCCAAAGGTGTTGGGGAAACTCCAAGTTTATCTTCCACATCTGCAGTAGTAGCTGCAATTAGAGCTGCAACAGGATTAGAACTTCCACGGGCACCGATACGGGCAGAAGATATCGCCTTGGCATCGCGAAATTCCAAATAATACTGAGATAGATAATTGGCACGGAAGTTGTCTCTATTCAACGGCTCCATCGACAGTAGCCGCTCGGCGACCACCCACAAAGCGCAGTCCAGCATAAGAAGTGGTGATAGGCCAGTGTCCTTAAGGCAACGCAAACGTGATAGTGTGGGCGATCTTTATTGAACGTGAGGCCAAGAAGCCGATCAAGCAGGAGAAAATTGTCGATTGCGTGTCGGAAATCTGGGCTTCTATTTAAAGCTTCTCGCGAATTTCAACCAGCGTGATGTCGATGTGTTTTGTGATCAAATCAAGAATGAATCCCTTTGCATGCCACACTTCCTAACACCCTTCAATCCCTTTTTGCACGCTATCTGTTCCCAAAGATCACGCCAGATCCGATGCCACAGAAAACTATATTGGCAACCCCGATGTGAAACCGTCTTGCAGGCTTGTATGTCGAAAAACCATCGTCAATGATATCATGCACCCGTCTGCACAAGTCAATACTGTAAGCTTTAGATATGAAATCTTCCTACAAATCAGTGCTGAAAGGGAAACAGACATTTACCACAAAGGGTATTCCTAAAATAAAACGATTTGATCAATTTTGCCCTAGAAAGTGAATTAAGAAAAAGACAAATTTAATTAACCATTGACGATAGTTAAATTAAGAACCAACATTAACAACATTAATATTAATCAAATCATTGTATACAATAATTTGAAAAATTGTATACAATGTCAAGTAATGTATTAGCTGATTATTATGTAATATGTTACATCTAATATGTTAGATGTAATAAAATGATAAAATATTATATTAGTTTTTCTTTAAGTTAAACGAGATAAACAGAAGGAGGAAAAAATGAAAATATTATTAATAAAACGATTGATAATATGGACTATTAGTCTTGTTTGTTCAATTTACATAACAGCAATTTCTGCTACAGCTGTTTTTGCTGGTGAGAATCCAAGTGAAGTTAGGATTGCACTTATGTATTCTGTTGGCCCAGAGGCATCTTGGGACACAACTGTTAAAGAGTCTTTGATCAGACTCCAATCCGAAAAACCAGGTGGTATGGAGATTAAGTTTAAAGCATTTGATGCAGTCTATGGTGATGAAGCTGAAAAAGTGATGAATTTGGTTGCAAAGTCAGGAAAGCACGACATTATCTTGAGTGCATCAGCGCATAGCGATCAGATCAAAAACCTACAAGGTAAATATCCTGAGATTATGTGGGTTTCATTGGGATCGGGAAACTACAACACCGGCAAGAATCACTACCTTGTCTATGGGAGAGCTCACCAAGCAGCATATATTCTTGGAGTATTGGCTGGGAAAATGTCAAAAAGCGGTGTGATTGGAGTAGTAGGAAGTTTCCCTGCTAATGATGTTAATGACCAAATTAACGCCTATCGAGCAGGGGCTCAGTCTGTCAATGAAAATGCAAAGATGAAACTAACCTTCATTGAGTCGTGGTATGATCCACCTAAGGCGACGGAATCAACACTTGCTCAAGCAGCAGCTGGTGCAGACGTAGTCTACCAAATGGCTGGTGAAATTTTTAAAGCTTGTGAAGATGCCAAAATATTCTGCTTTAGCAAATATAGAGATTATTCTAGTATGTCACCCAGTACTGTTTTGAGCGGCACGGTGCTTAACTGGGATCCTGGATTAAAGTGGATTTTGGATGAATGGAGAAAATACAAGGCAAATGACACCCCATACAATGGTAATACAGATCCACGGTGGTTCTCAATGGCTGACGGTGGTAGTGATATATTCTCTACAACGCTCATGTCTGAAATTGTTCCGGATGATGTGAAGGCAAAAATTCAAGCCACTAAGGCCGCTATCATTGCGGGAGAACTTGTGGTACCGGTTGTGATGGATACACCGACGTCAGACTAGACGTGCCATTATTTAAAATACAGTGAGCGCAGTCATCACAAATGTACTGCCTCACTGATAGAGTTTGAATATTTCTTTCGACCGATCAAGAATCGGGTGACGACCATATGGAAAATTTAAACATGAAGCCGCATCTTAGAGTTGAAAATTTGACCAAGCGTTTCGGTGAGATTGTTGCAACCAACTCTGTTTCTTTTGAAGTCCAACGAGGTGAGATCCATTGTCTGCTGGGTGAAAACGGGGCAGGAAAGTCAACACTCTCAAAATGTATTTACGGGTTTTACCAGCCTAATCAAGGAAAAATATTTCTAGATGACAAGCTGACCACATTCAATTCTCCGCGCGATGCCATCGCCAATGGTATTGGAATGGTTCATCAGCATTTTGTGTTGGTTACACCGCTAAGCGTTATTGAAAATGTGGTTCTGGGCACCCATCGGGTTGGTTGGAAGATGGACTTGGATGAGTCTAAAAACAAACTTAAAGAGATTTGCGATCGTTATAAAATCGAAATAGATTTTGAAGCGAAGGTCTGGCAGTTGTCCGTTGGTGAACAGCAATGGGTGGAAATCCTGAAAGCTCTCTATCTCGGTGCTGAGTTACTTATACTGGATGAACCAACAGCAGCTTTGACGCCGCAAGAGTCTGAGCGATTATTCAGGATAATAGAGCGGATGACAGATGACGGACTGTCGATCATTTTTATCTCACACAAATTGAACGAGGTAATGCAATCGAAACGGGTAACTGTTTTGCGGAAAGGAAAAGTGGTTTCAACGGTTGAGACAAAAAGCACTACTAAAGAAGAACTTACCACAATGATGGTGGGGCGCTCTGTTATGTTACAGGTCAAGAGAAAAAAGATGTCGGCGGGCAAACAAATTCTTGAAATCGAAGGGCTTAGGGTTAAAAATGACAAAGGATTACCGGCTTTACAGGGCGTCTCGCTCACGATACATGCAAATGAAATATTGGGTATTGCCGGCGTAGCTGGCAATGGCCAGAAGGAACTTTTCGAAGCTTTGATTGGTGCACGTAATGTTGAAAATGGGCAAGTGCGATGCCAGGGTGAAGAAATCACCAATCAAACGCCAAAGGATGCAATTCGCCGAGGTATTGGATATATTCCGGATGATCGGTATCGCTCAGGTTTGGTTAGTGATTTTACGGTTGAAGAGAATATGATTCTCGGAGTCCAAAACAACCCCGAATTTTCTAATGGTTCGCTACTAAATTTTCCAAAAATTTCACAATTTGCCAATGAATCGATTGACCAGTTTGGGATTGTAACGCCGTCTACAAAAGCCATTACCAGCACACTTTCTGGCGGGAACGCCCAGAAAATTATTTTGGCTCGTGAGTTGTGGTCAAGTTCGTGCTGCATTCTCGCAAATCAACCAACACGGGGATTAGATGTGGGTGTGATTGAATATGTCCACAATGTGTTACTCGAAAAGCGAAAGGAAGGATATGCAATCCTTCTGGCTTCGGAAGAGTTGGATGACATTTTGGCACTTTCGGATCGGATAGCTGTGATATTTAAAGGAGAGATAATGGGTATATTTGAAACCGGCACCACATCTATAGAAAAATTGGGCCTACTTATGGCGGGGCAACATGACGCCGTCTGAACTAAATGTATTCACTAGACTCTAGAGGTCATAGATCGTTATGAGATTTAAGTTTGAAAAACGGTTGACACCGACGCTGTTAAGCTCGATTTTTTCGACAATAATTGCTGTCGTTTTGGCGATTGCCGCTTCAGCAATACTTTTGTGGTTCGTAGATGTTGATGTGTATGAAGCATTTCATGCTTTGTTGATTGGTGCCTTCGGAGATTTAGAAAATATTTACGGATCGCTGGTTAAAGCTGTTCCTCTCGCATTCGCCGGACTCGCTACAGGCATTGCGTTTCGTGCTAAAATTTGGAACATTGGCCAAGAAGGTCAGGTGTTTGCTGGTGCCATGATGGCCTACTGGGTAAGTTCGATGATTGCGCTACCGTGGTTTCTAAACATTGCAGTTATCATTCTTGCAGGGTTTATTGGGGGCGCTTTGCTTGGCGCATTGTCCGGTATTTTGAAAGCAAAGTTTAAAGTTGATGAAATCGTGTCAACGGTAATGTTGAACTATATTATTGTGTTTGTTCTCTCATATCTTCTTACAAGTCGCTTGTGGATGGCGCCGGGAGAGTATTATATTCAAACAGCACAAATTCCTGAAATTAATCGTTTGCCAATTTTGCTTGCTGGGACGAACTTGCATTTGGGAGTGCTTCTGGCCATAGTTGCAGTGATCGCTGTTCATTTCGTTTTAACCAAAACTACATTTGGATATGAGATTCGGGCATTCGGATCGAATTCCGAAGCGGCACGTTTTCGAGGGATAAATCCAAATCGAATGTTTGTCCTGGTCCTAATGATCTCTGGAGGGCTTGCCGGATTGGGTGGAGCGGCACAGAGTTTTGGAGTAGACTTTCGAATAAGCCAAAACTTCCTGCTCGGACTAGGATCGACTGGAATTATTGTTGGCGTGATCGCTGGATTGCGCCCGCTTGGCATTGGCGTTGCGGCATTGCTGTTTGGGGGGATGTCTCAGGGGGGGTTGTTTATGCAGGTTATGGCAGATGTCTCATCGGCAATAGTTTCTTCAATGCAGGCGATTATTTTGATATTTTTTCTCTGTTCTTCATTTCTTTCCCGCTATCGATTTACAAGGATCCAACCTGATGACTGAAATCTTTCAAGAAACAATAATTATTGCGATGCTTGCTGCAACATTACGAATTGCAACACCAATGCTTCTTGCAGCAATAGGCGAGCTAGTTGTTCAGCGAGCTGGAATTTGGAATTTAGGTGTTGAAGGCACCATGCTAATGTCTGCATTTGTTGCTTACTCAATTACAGTTGCAACGGACTCACTTGTGATAGGTCTCCTGGGAGCAATTTGTGCCGGCATGGCGATGAATATGATTTTGGCGTTGACTGCAGTCACATTCAAAGTCAACCAGTTTGTTACCGGACTGGGCATAAATTTGTTTGCAGCAGGAACGACACTTTTTCTACATCGGCAAAGTTTAGATAAATACAGTTCTGGTGATACTCCGACGATCAGTACTTTTGACAAATTGAAAATACCATTGTTATCTGAAATCCCTTATCTCGGGGAGATACTGTTTTCTCATTATTTCCTAACATATTTTGCGTTTTTGATGGTGCCCTTTGTATGGTTTTTCCTCTATCGAACGCGATACGGCCTTGAAATTCGCAGCCTTGGTGAAAATCCATTGGCATTAGATACGAAAGGACTGAGCGTTTCGGTTCGACAATACTGTGCTCTTGCATTCGGTGGCGCAATGACCGGATTGGCAGGGGCTTTCCTCGTGTTGGCACTAACGGATCGCTTTATACCTGGAATGACAGGCGGGCGAGGCTGGCTCGCAGTTGTTATTATAATCGCTGGCAATTGGAAACCCGTTCCAATTGTTATTGCGGTTCTGGTATTTGCCGCTCTTGAGGCATTTCAGCTTCAAGCACAGGGGATTGGGGTGCAAATCCCTTATCAAATTCTACTGGCTCTGCCATATGTTGTTGCAATTGTTGCAATGATGGGGTTTCGGATGAGATCTGAACAACCAGAACAACTTGGTGTGCCATACCACCGAGAATGATCAAAATTGGTTCAATAATCGACTTTCCTTAAGCGATTAAAACTTATTTGAATTAGGAAAATCATTATGAATTAAATATTATTAACGCATGTTAGCTCACTCCACAGAAAGAAAGATTTGTTAAAATTAATTTTTACGCATGAAAATGAAGAGACTTATAATGAAAAAAAGTTTTTAGATTGTTTAAATTTAGCATGTGATGAGATAGTTCGGAGACAAGTAGAGTCCGGAATCGATATAGTTTGTGATGGTGAAAATTCTAAAATTTCATATTTAACTTATGGAGAAAAAGTTTGCCAGTATGACAGTGTCGCAAAAATAAGATATTTTATATGTATCTGCCGCAGATCAACAGGCGGATATAGTCACTGCAACGCTGAATCAATCGACGAACAGAGATGGCAACTGACAGCCTTTCGTTTCTGACGGACAGGGTGGGAACACAACTCACTTCGTCCCGACCATTTTTATGCAACTAAACTGGCAATGTCGGTCTTTGTTGAGCGATCTTAAGCTCATTCTCCAAAGCAATACCAAAATTCAAAATTATTTCTTCTTCAAAAAGACGCCCCCAGATGGAAAGCCCTCGAGGTACCTTAAATTTTCTCTCAATGTTATTTTTGTTTTTTTTCGGAGAGCTTTTTTTACGCTTTGCTCCCGTTCTTGAGCAAAGATTTTCATATCCCACTCTAAGATGAAGGCAAGGATGTCCTGAAAAATTACTTGCAACCAGCATAGGTCCAATATCAAAAGGTCCTATAAGAAGATCAATATCTTCAAAAAGATCATCCATAGCTTTCATTGCGAGATAACGAAGCCGGTCCAATTGCACGTGATCGATAGCTGACAAGAACCTAGCTTTACGAAAGGTGTTTGGCCAAGCCTTATTATCCTGCCAAGTCAAGGCATCATCCTCATTAGATAAAGTTAAATCTTCAAAAGATGCGGCTGCTTCAGCATGAAGGATATTAATCAATGACGAGTAAGGGAGGTTATCCAGTTCCACTTCTTTGACATTAAAACCCAAATTGGAAACTAATTTTAATGTAGCCTTATCTAACGATGTAGCATTAGAACCAAAGGTATCAGGAATATAACCGATCTTTAAATCTTTGATCTTTTTGGTGGTATCAAAATTAAATGGTGCTTTTATGCTAAAACGATCATTTTCATCATACCCGTTTATAACTGAAAGTACGAGACCGGTATCCTCAACACAACGACAAATAGGCCCAACTTTATCCAAAGACCAACAAAGTGCCATGCACCCATTTCTGCTTACTCGTCCGAATGTTGGTCTAAAACCAGTTGTTCCACATCGCTCACTAGGTGAAGTAATAGAACCAAGGGTTTCCGTTCCAATCGCAAAACTGCATAAACCTGCTGCTGTAGCCGAAGCTGATCCCGCACTAGAGCCACTACTACCTTCGTTCAAATTCCAAGGATTTTTTGTACGGCCTCCATACCAAATATCACTATACGCTAATGCCCCAACAGCTGTTTTTCCTAAAATTACAGCACCAGCAGAACGTAGGCGTTTTACTATCTCTGCATCCTCCGATGGCAATCTATTTTGATAGGGCTCCGCTCCCCATCCAGTTTCAATGTCTTTTGTATCAAATAAATCCTTCAATCCATATGGAATACCATGTAAGGGACCCAAATAAATATTATCTTCTATCAATAAATCCATAGCATCGGCCTCAGCCAATGCGAGTTCTCTTGTCACAATTGCATAGCATTCAAGTTTACCTTGCAGTTTATCTATTCGGTCCAAATAGATCTCTGTAAGTTTCCGGCTTTTTAATTTTTTGGTCTTGATCCAATACCCCTGCGCTCCAACGGTAGCAAAAGCGATATCTTCATCAGTATCTGGAAGTATATCATCTCTTTCTCTAATTTTTAGACCCAACGAGGGTGGCATTTTAAAATTTGGTAATCGAGGATCAAATTTA
>Ga0163108_10000585_pt1 | contig 27259 bp, 26 predicted proteins | sample Fk1155metaG_FD_109644 | JGI IMG/M metagenome (GOLD analysis project Ga0163108, IMG submission 109644) | Marine microbial communities from the Central Pacific Ocean - Fk160115 155m metaG | ecosystem: Environmental > Aquatic > Marine > Oceanic > Photic zone | place: The Central Pacific Ocean...
AGTTCTTCTACGGTAAATTCACGGGTAAGCAAAGTTCGTTGATTGGCTCCAAATGGAGAAAAGTAAGTAGGTGCCTTTGGCAACGATGCTAAAATAGCAGCCTCTCCCAAACTCAACTCGGTAGTGTCTTTATCAAAGAAAATATCCGATGCTTTTTTGACTCCATAAGCCGTACCCCCATACGGTATCCGATTTAGATACATGGTAATAATTTGGTCTTTTGTGGCATACCTTTCCAGTTTCACAGCCAAAATAAGTTCTTTTAATTTACGTGTATAAGTACGTTCATTACTTAATACAGCATTTTTAATAAACTGCTGAGTAACTGTAGATCCACCACGACGAGGTCCAAAGCCAAGTTCACTCAAAAATGCTTTAAAAATCCCACCAATATCAAATCCATTGTGCTTATAAAATCGATCATCCTCAATTGCAATGGCAGCGAATTTTACAAGTTCTGGAATATCTTCACTCTTCACATTCTCACGCTCTTCATCTTGATTCACATTGTATAAAACCTCTCCCTGAGAGTCGAAAAACACAGTCGATTCTGCGCCACTCAAGCTCTGAAATTCACTCACAGAGGGTAAAAACAAACTTGTAGAGATCATTAAAATTGCTACTAAAGCATTAGCCATTGTGGCACAAACAAGTAGCATTAAGATAAATTTTTGCTTAATAGATCGTTTACCTAAAGCCAAATCTCGTTTGTGTTTTTTTATAAATTTTTTATGTTTCATTTTCCCAATCTAAATTGATGGTTTTACTTTATAAGAAAGCCACAAATTTCGCAACCAAACATATAAAGCAGACTTGCTTTTACGTTCAATTATTTGCTATATTTGTATTATACGAAATCCTGATTATGAGTTTTACTGCTATTCAACTTTTATTAATTTTTGTTCCATTGGCACTTTCGCTTTACGCACAGTACAAAGTGTCATCTACAATCAAACGCTATTCACAAACGCCAAACGAAAAAGGAATTACTGGTATGGATGTTGCACGTATGATTTTAGACAGAGAAAATCTACACAAAGTAGATATTATTAAAGTACCTGGCAAACTATCAGACCATTATAATCCAGCCAAATTACAACTTGGACTTTCACAAGAAATTGCAGAAGGTACAAGTGTTTCAGCACTTGCAGTAGCTGCTCACGAAACAGGACATGCCATTCAGCACCGCGATGCATATGCATTTTTAGGAATGCGATCAGCACTTTATCCAGCGGTTAGTCTTACTTCTAATTTGGGACCAATACTGATTTTTATAAGTATTATAATGCAGTTGTCTGGATTATTAAAAATTGGTATCGCCTTTTTCTCAATCAGTGTTTTATTTACTATTATCACCCTTCCAGTCGAGTTCGACGCCTCTAAACGTGCAGTTATTGTACTTAATAAGCTAGGCTTAAGCTCACCACAAGAATCAGTTATCGTTAAAAAAGTTCTCTCGGCAGCAGCATTAACATATGTTGCAGCAGCTTTGGCTGCAATTGCCGAGTTAGTGCGTCTGATTCTTATTGCAAGATCTAACGACTAAAAATGTTTTCACTCAATCAAATTCTATCATTGGCAATTCCGCTAATTATAACAATTGCATCTCTGCAGTTATCTAAAAAGCGCTTACAAAATCAAGCTGAAACTATTAAGAACCAAGCTCAATCTAATGCCGATTCAATTTTAAAAGAGGCTCAAGACTTTGTTGAAAACAACAAGCAAGATATAGCACAGATTCAGCAGGCATCATTAGACACACAAAATGCAACAGAGGCTCGAATTAAACTTCGTGAAAACTCACTGCAAAAGAGATTAGTAAAGCTAGATAAGGTCTCAGAAAAATTATCAGAAAACCAATCTGTTATTGCTACACTCAACAGTAATCTACAAGCAGAGACAGAAAATATCTTATCAGAACTTTCTAAGAAAAGCGGTATAAACGCCTTCCATGCAAAGCAGGAAGTACAGGATGAGCTAGAGCTAGAATTTAAAAATTATCTTGAAAAAGAAAATGCTGTATTTATAAAAACTCAAAAAACCCAAGCAACAAAAAAAGCTCTATTGATTCTCAAGCAAACAATGCAAAGATTCACAGGAAGCTCTTCTGTTGATAAAGGAAGCAAGTTTATTAAATTTAATTCCAAAAGAGCTTTTGAATTACTCTGTGGTAAAGACGATGAAAACCTCAAGTACATATCCGAAAAAATGAATGTTGATATAGAACGCACTGATGAAAAAAACACCTTACGTGTTTCAGCATTTGTTATCTGGTATCAAGAAACTGTAAAACTTGCGCTGAAAAGACTTATTGCTTGTTCCAAAGTTACTCCAGAAGTAATGGACAAACAACTAGACTTGGCCACACGTGAATTTGAACAACATTTAATTCGCTTAGGTAAAAAAGTTGCAGACATTTTGGAACTTAACAATAGACACCCAGAATTACTTCAAATTCTTGGACGCCTAAAATATAGAACATCTTATGGTCAAAATGTACTTAAACACTCGTTTGAAGTTGCATTCATGTCTCAAATAATAGCCTCACAAATCGGAGCTAATCCTCGTGAAGCATTTTTAGGAGGCTTTTTCCATGATGTAGGTAAAGCATTAGACCAAGTTGAAGAGGGTTCGCACGACATTATCGGAGCTGAATTTTTGCGTAAACACGAATTCCCTTTTGCTGTCTACCATCCAGCAGAATCTCATCACTATGCAATACAGCCAGAAACTGTAGAAGCTGAAATTGTAATAATTGCAGATAAACTTTCAGCATCAAGACAGGGAGCTCGTACTGAAAGTGCAGAAATGTACCTGCAAAGAGTACAAGGACTTGAAAGAATTGCTAAAGAAACACAAGGAGTGCAAAAAGCTTATGCATTATCTGCAGGTCGTGAAATTAGAAGTTTTGTAGATTCAAACAACATCTTAGATGATCAAATGCAAGAAATTGCAGAAAAAATGGCTTCTCAAATTTCTGATGAGATTATCTTTCCAGGTAAAATAAAAGTGAATCTTATCCGAACTATTCAGAATTATCACTTTGCTAATAAAAAATAATTTTTCCCTATGTCTGATAAAAAGAAATCAGTAAATAAAGCCATCCTAGGACTTGTAATTGGCGCAGCTGTAGGTTCTGTGATTGGAGCATCAGTAGCTCCAGACAAAGGATCCAACACTCGTAAAAAGCTCAAAAAAGGCACAGTTGGGTTTCTAAAAAAAATCCTACCAAACAAAAAAAAGAAATCTAGCAGCAGTCTAGACTCTGGCGAACTATAAAAAACAATAAGGCTTTCTCAATTACAAATCGAGAGGGTCCTTTTTTAGTTCTGCTCTAGGGTCTTTTGATAAAGGAGATGCCCCAGATGCAATCTTGATTTCACGAATTTTATCCTTAGCCTCTTTGGAGTACGGGTTCATATTCAAATAAGTACTCATAAATGCCATAGCCTCGGAGTAAGCCTCTACTTTGATTAATAAGTCTGTGATAAAAAAATATAATTCATCATGTTTAGGATTCAGCTCCAGCGCTTTACTAAATGCATTAATAGCAGATTTATACTGCTCTAAGTCCACACAGATTTGTCCTAAACTCAAGTATCTAGATTCTTTCTTAGAGTCCAGGTTAATACTTTTTTCATAAGCAGCTTTGGCTTGCTTTAAGTGTCCCATTTGATAGAGAGAAAGTCCAAGATTTGAAAAATACACCGATTCATTAGGCTTTAATTCAACAAGCTTCCGAAAAATAGCCTCTGCCTTGCTAGCTCTACCCTCTTGCAAATAGATCAAACCAAGTTTGTTATTTGCTCCTACATGCAATGGGTTTAATGTAAGCACACTAATATATGTTTTTTTAGCGCCATTCACATCCTTTTTTGCATATAAAGTCTCTGCCTTATTAAAAGTATCTGAAATTTCTTTGTAGTCTAGTTTAGGACGTTTCCAGTTCATACCATCGTTTCGTCTGGGCAGGTCAAAATTTTCACTTACCATTTCGAGTTTAGGTTTTACAGCTTTAACTTTTATACGTTCTTTACGTGCTTGTAGCTTGTACTGATTAAAATAAATCATAATTAGTCCAAACAGACATCCGAAAATGATTATCCAAGACATAAGTTTCTCAAAGGTTATTTAGACTTTAGTCTACACGAAAACCTGTCCTAATTTCAAGTTTAAAACTTCCATTCCAAGTTTAATATTACTATTTTTACTAATAGCATCACGTACAAACAAACATTGGCTAATGGCAGAGCCAATAGTTGTAGCATCTTTTTCATCAAGCAAACTTGATAACTCTAAACATAATATTTCCAAGTACAAATCCAGTTTTTTACGAGGTATATCAATTAAAAAGTTTTTAAAAATTTTATCAGATTGATTCTCGCAAAATTCATTCCAAAGTGTAAAAAACTCATCATATTCAGATCTAAATTCTTCATCTAGATCGTATAAATATTTAAGTGTAATTTTGTTATAAAATTTAACACCATCCAAATCATCAACATTATGATTGTCACTTACTCTCATGACAATAGATCTTGATTTAATTGTATCTAGTAAATTTTGTTCATTTGAACATGTAAGCAAAAAGACAACATTTTTTGGAGTGTCTTCTAGTGTCTTTAGTAGCGAGTTTGCAGCAGGTACACTGAGTTTATCCACACATCTAATAATACAAAAGCGTGTCTTTCCATGACTTGTCTTTCCTAAGTTGTCTTGTAGTTGTCTCAAATTGGCGATACCAATTTTTTCAAATTGAACATCTAACACAAAAATATCTAAGCTCCAAAATCGCCTCTCAACAACAGATTTTGCAAAATTCCAACAAGCCTCTGACTTACCTATAAAACTAGGACCACAGACTAAATAACAATTCCTCAGGCTAGCCTTCTTATAGTCGCTACTAAGTCTTTCAGTAAATTTGTCTAGATTTTCAATTTTTGATTCTATTGCTAAAGGTAATTGCATATCACTTGTAAAATATTTATATTAGATGTATCAACAATATAACACTTTGTATTATGAATAAAATTAAAAAATTCGTACTTCCACTATTAGTGATATTATTAATAATTATTTTTTACTCTATGAATAAACAGTCAAATCCTGTAGCAGTAATCGAAACAAACTTTGGAACCATTACAGCCGAGCTTAGTACAAAAGTTCCAGAAACACATAAAAACTTTGTAACTCTTGCTAAAGAAGGTAAATACAATGGGGTTCCATTTCACAGAATTATTGGTGATTTTATGATCCAAACAGGAGACTTCGAAAATCAAAACGGAACTGGTGGGCACAGTTATCTTGGAGAAGGTACCACAATCGACGAAGAATTCCATTCTTCGCTTACTCATGAATACGGAGCTTTATCAATGGCCAAAACTGCATTCCCATCAACAACAGGTTCGCAATTCTTTATCGTCCAAAAGAAAGACGGAACACCATGGCTAGATAACCAACACAGTGTATTTGGAATGGTGATTGAAGGCATGGACATCGTTGAAGAAATCGCAGCATTGCCTACAGATATAAATGACCGACCACTTACACAAGCAATAATTGAGTCTGTAACTATTCAAGAATAAAACCGGCTTAAAAACCGGTTCTCTTTCAGATCAAAAAAAACTAGCCGATAATGGCTAGTTTTTAATTTACATAACTTCTTTCACTACTTTTTCGAATGTTGCTTCGTGATTTAGAGCTAAATCAGCAAGTACTTTTCTGTTCAATTTCACTTGTTTTTTAGAAAGCGCATTGATAAATCGTGAGTATTTGAATTCTTTGTTTAGAAGTTTCAAAGCTGCAGAGATTCTTGAGATCCAAAGAGCTCTGTAATCTCTTTTTTTACGTTTACGACCAATGTAGGCGTGTAAACCAGCCTTCATCCAGGCTTGATTAGCTTGTTTAAAGATTTTAGATCTTAAACCTCTGTATCCTTTAGTTTTAGCTAGAATTTTTTTATGTCTTCGGCGTCTAACAACACCAGTCTTTACTCTTGTCATCTGTTAATTAACCGTTAGGAAGTAATTTTGTAATTTGTTTAACGAAAGCTTTTGGAAAAGATAGATATTTCGCTCTTTTAGCTCTCTTCGATTTGTTTTTCAGAATGTGGTTTCTAGAAGCTTTTCTAAATTGCATAGAAGTGCTTTTCGATGAACCAGATTTCTTGATTCTCTTAGCCGTAGCTTTATGAGTTTTTTGTTTCATCTTAATAAATTATTATTTTTTTGGTGATAAAATCATCATCAGATGGTTACCTTGCTTCTTGGCCGGTGTGTCTATATCAGCAATTTCGCTTAGTCTTTCCTTCACATCTTCCATCTTTTTAAACGCCAGGTCTTGATGAGCAAATTCTCTACCTTTCAAAATAAGTGAGAATTTCACTAGATTTTTCTTCGACAAGAATTTTTCAGCTTGTCTTAGTTTGGTTTGCAAGTCATGCTCACCAGTTCTTAAAGAAAGTCTGACACCTTTTACCTCAGTTTGCTTTTGAGCTTTTTTCTGAGCTTGGTCTATTTTCTTATGTTTGTATAATTGTTTACCATAATCCATAATCTTACATACAGGTGGAGTAGCCATTGGTGATACCTCTACTAAATCTAGACTAGTACTTTGAGCAAGCTTCATTGCTTTCTCAATTCCCATGATACCCTTTTGTTCTCCCTGATGGTCAATCAATCTAACTGTTTTAGATTTGATTTGAGAATTTATGGCAAATTTTTTTATAAGAACGGTGTTTAAATGTAAATAGCGCTTCTAAAAAAGCATAACAAATATAATCAATACCATGTCGGGTTGTCAAGCTAAAATTAGTAATTTTTCCTGTCTGAAAAGGCATTTTGCAAAGTTACCTCATCTGCATAGTCTAAAATACCCCCATGAGGTAGACCACTGGCTAATTTACTAATACTCACAGGTGCGTTCTTTAACATCTCAGAGATATAAATATTTGTTGCGTCACCTTCAGCTGTTGTTGGTGTGGCCAAGACAACTTCTACCTCATCAAATTCATTAGATATTTGTGTTACACGTTTGCATAGTTCGTCTATATGTAGTTGCTTTGGAGTCACCCCATCTAGTGGTGACAACACCCCATGTAAAACATGATAAACCCCATCAAACACTCCAGATCTTTCAATTGCTATTAAATCAAGGACACTCTCAACTACGCATATTTTTGCTTTATTACGCTTTTTGGATAAACAAACCCTGCATACATTTTCACTAGATAAATTAAAGCAAGACTCACAAAATTGTGTATCTAGTCTACCTGCAAGAATATTTTCAGCTAACTCACGAGCAAAGTCCTCGTCTTGTTTGAGTATATAGAATGCTAATCTCTGTGCAGATCTTCTGCCAATAGATGGCAGCATGTTTAAATTATCGATCATGTCGCAAACCTGCTTGGGTAAAAAATTGTCTAGCTGCATTTTACTTTATTTTTACTTTTATATGGTAACCTACCTAGTTATTAATTTGTAGCACATGATGATTCAATTTCAAACTCAAGTTGAGTATTACGAAAATAAAATACCGGTTAAAATTCAAATTTTTGTAACCAGAGGTTTGTATAACCTATCCACAACAAATGAAATTAGTGAGCTTCGTTCAAATTTGAGTTTGAAAATACCAGTATTTATTAAAAAAAGATCAATTGCATACTCAAAATTAAGACTCCGCATATCAACAGATTTATCACCAAAAATAGCCAAGTTAGTCGATTTGTATACCCTGGAGTCTCCAATTGCATCAGCTTTGCAACATGCACTTTCCGAGGGGCACTGCGTGCAAAGTTTCTATCCTCAAGGCTATCTCACTTTAGACTCTCAAAAACATCAAGTAGCAATATCTCAAAACAACAAGCACAAGTATAATCTAGAGTTAGCTTGTAGCATTATGAAGCTATTTATGAAGCATTCGATTTCTACTATTTACCTTGTAGATAGTCAGGAGTTAAGTTTATTGCTTGCAAAAACTTATATGTCTAAACATGCAAAGTTTACGTTCATTTTTAATTTCTATAAAAATCCAGAAATCATTAATAGTTTGTGTGTTTTTCTGCAGGCATATCAGACCTCAAATCATAAATTAGCATTTATTGGTGTCGAAAACCTCCCAAAACAAAGGCAGGAAACTCTTTATCAAACTATCAAAAACAGCATTCCTAATTGTTTGTTTTTTATCAAGCCATGCCGCTGTGGTAATTTTTTAAATAACAACAAGCAGTGCTTATGCCATTCTCTTATTAGATCAAGAAATATGGATAGCTTATCGGGAGAGTTAATTTCTGCACTAGATTTTAACATAAGTTTTTTTGAGTCTAACTCCAAAAGTGGCATGGTTGTATCGGACTTCTTTTATACAACAATGATCGATCAATTATTTGATTTAGAAAACTTAACTCACAAGCAACTCTCTACAATACATATTTCTACATATCTACAATCTTACATAGAAGATTTGTACACAAACTTCCACCTACAACCATCACTTATAAAAAGCTTAGTTAAATTTGCTTGCATACTTGCATATTTACGTGGACGCGACGAGCTGATTTTCGCAGATCTATTTGATGTTATAAATTTACAATCTAACTGGTACAAATATGCAAAAAATTCAGAATTCATACAACATAGGCCTTTGGCATGAAATAAAAGCCCAGAAACTCCTTGAGTCCAAGGGGTACACTACACTACACCACAACTACAGGGGGCAGTTTGCTCAAATTGATTTGATCATGAAGTCCAAAAAATACTTAGCATTTGTAGAGGTAAAAAAGACAAATTTAGAATATAAGCACAATACACTTGAGAAATTTCTTAGAAATCAAAAGCAAAGGATATTAGGTGAGTTATATCTATTTTATAAAACAAAGCCTAGTTTTAAACATTACAAACCAATCTTAATACTTTTAATATTTGCTAAAACAAAGCAACCTGATTTATATTTATATTACCTAACCCCTTGAATATGCAAATCCGCACCAAACAATATGCAATTGTAATTATGTTTAGTTTGATGTCGGTATTTGTTTATAAGTATGGTGTGAACATCGACCATGGAACCCTGAGTCTCTCTGCAAATGTCTCAAACTATTCATACTCTGTCGGACGTTCTGAATTTGAATGTGCAACAAGTCGTTGTACACAAATTCTCAAGCCCAGCTCCTATACACTTGCAGTTACAAAGCCAGGCTTTCTAAATCATCAGCAAGATATAAAGATTGCTCAAAAGCAAAATTTAGATTTGGAAATAGATTTAGAGCCAATCCCAACAGTTGTGGAAGTAGAAGTTGGTCAGTTTGAGTTGCAAAACTTTGCAAAAGATAACTTTATTTGGAATAGACAAGCGGGTTCTACACGCAAAGTGTTATCGTTAGATACAAATAGACAAGTTTCTGGGTTTAGTTACAATAGCCAAGAGAATTCCGCGATGGTGATTTATGATCAAAAAGATGTCTATTATTACAATTTAAATGATAATCAATCTATCAAGCTAAAACTACCATTGAACTTTTTACCAAAGCAGATTCAAAACTTCACCAATTCAACTTTTCTAATATCCAGCACTGAAAATCAAGTTTTTCAAGCTAGCATCAACAATGCAGAGCTAGAAATGGTAACAGTGCAAAAAATTCAATCCGTGAGACATTTCTTGCCAGTTAGAAATGGGTATTTAGCTGTGCTTCCAACAAATCTCAATCAAAATGAATTCACCCTGTCAGACATTGCAATAAGCGGGATTGAAAATGCAGATGGAGTCCTTAGTAGCGACAGTATAAAATCTAAATATGAAAAGGTAGACAGGGGTTTGTTTTACTACTCAAAACAGTCAAATCAAATCACGTTAATTGCCGATATCGGCATAATAGAGGCTCAAGATGCAGAATTACTTCCCGCAATCTCCGACAAGAACTCGACACCAATTTTAAAAACACGCAAGGGCTTTTATAAAATACAACTTTAGTAAATTGGATTCTCGCCATATAATGTCACCTACCTAAAAAACACTAATGAATAAAATAAAAGTACCACCTCATTCTTTAGAAGCTGAAAAGTCCACACTAGGATCAGTTTTAATAGATCAAGAATCCTTAATTAAAGTTGTGGATATCATTTCTCCGGAGGACTTTTATGTCCCTTCACACGAGATTATTTTTCATGCCATAGTGACTCTTTTTAACAAAAGGGTGAACATTGATATAATTACAGTGTCGGCATTTTTACAAGATCACAATCAAATTGAAAACATTGGTGGCGCAGCCTATCTCACAGAATTGCTCGAAGAAGTTCCTACATCTTCGCATATTCTTCAATATGCACAGATTGTTCAGCAAAAATCTACATTGCGTAAGCTTTTAAAGGCTGGTCAATCTATTACAGCCTTAGGGTTTAAGGAAGACACAGAAATAGATGCACTACTTGAAGATGCAGAAAAAAGCCTGTTTAAAGTTTCGCAAACTTTTGTAAAAGACAAGTTTGTTCACATTCAAGATGTTCTTTCAACTACATATGAAAAGATTGCTGACTTACATGATGCAGATGCCAAGCAAAAGTTTGCAGGGTTACCTTATGGGTTTAGAGATTTAGACAAGATAACAACAGGTCTTCACCCATCTGACTTAATAATTTTAGCTGCTAGGCCATCCATGGGTAAAACAGCACTTGCCTTGAATATCGCGCAAAATGTTGCCAAGGAGGGTAAATCAGTTGCGATTATATCCCTAGAAATGTCCAAAGGCCAACTTGTAGAGCGTCTTTTCTGTTCACTTTTAGAAGTTGACAGTTGGAAAATTAAAACCGGTAAATTAGAAGAAAAAGACTTTGCAAGAATTGGACCGATTATGGATCAACTCAATTCTCTTAACATTTTTATAGATGACTCTTTAGGTAGTTCAGTTATTGAGCTGCGTGCCAAAACACGTAGATTGCAAATGGAGCACGGACTTGACCTGCTTGTAATAGATTATCTTCAATTAATGTCGACTGGTAAAGGTGGTTTTAGTACTAATCGTGTACAAGAAATTTCAGAAATATCACGTTCTCTAAAAGCTTTAGCACGTGAACTAAACATTCCAATTATTGCTCTGTCACAATTATCTCGTGCCGTAGAAATGAGGCCAAGTAAAGAACCAGTGTTGTCAGATCTTCGTGATTCAGGTGCAATTGAGCAAGATGCCGACTTAGTATTTATGCTTTACAGACATGATTACTATTACGATGACGATACAGATAAAAAAGGCATGTTAGATGTCCTTATCAGAAAACATAGAAATGGTTCTCTAGGACAAGTTGAGCTTCGATTTGATAAGGCTAAAATGAAATTTTACGATGTAGATAGGCAAAATCAGCCACCTCCAGAGGTTGCTAGAGGACACTCAGGCTTGTCACCTATTCATGCTCAGGAGCCTATGAAACCAGAGCATAGTAGTATGCCAGAATTTTAAACCCAGTAAATCACTGGGTTTTTAAAAATGTGCATAACTTATATAGTTATACACATATATTGTTCAAAACTTAGGTGGTGGGCAGGGAGGGACTCGAACCCCCGAAGGCGTAAGCCAGCAGATTTACAGTCTGCCCCGTTTGACCACTTCGGTACCTACCCATTTTTAATAAAGATGGAGCCACCTGTCGGATTCGAACCGACGACCTACCGCTTACAAGGCGGTTGCTCTACCAGCTGAGCTAAGGTGGCAAAATCTATAAAAGATCGCTAATGCCCAAACAATATAGTCAAAGATAAATTAAAAGTCAAAGCATTTTTTATCTTAATTCAAAGCCAGCTGTAACGTCCATTTGTACAGTTTTTGTACCTGGATTAATTTCAATTGGATCAACCGAATCAGATGACATTTCAAGCGTTGCAGATCGAGCGTAGACAAGAGAATTGCCATTCGATATATACTCGTTATAAGTAGCCAGCTTACCTGTTTTTGTACCATATAAAGCTGCAATTTCTTGAGCCTTGTCACGTAAAATTTCAGCAGCCTGTTCTCTGAGTTGTTGATGGTAAATTGTGTCATCTGCAAACTCAAATGAAACCCCAGACACATCGTTTGCTCCAAGTGTGACCGCTTGAGCAATAATGTCAGACAACTCTACTTGAGACAATGAGTCATCCCTCATTTTTAAATCAAACCTCACATTTGCACGGTAATAATCTTTATCACCTTTGGATTTATAATTATAACTCTTATTAACGCTTACATTTTTAGTTTTATATTCACTTTTAGATACATTTACAGACTCTAAGTATTCTACAAAACTTGCAGCAAAATCCGATGCCTGATTAAAAGCAAGCTTGTTATCAACACTTTCTGCAGAATTAAAACCAATTCTAACACTTTGAATATCCGGTATTTTTTCGACTTTCACAGTAGTACTAACCTCTAAAACTTCTGGTTTCGGACTCAGAGAGGTGCCAAAACTAAGTGCCAGAATCGCACTCGATAATATTAATCCATAAAAAATTGAATAGTCTTTGCTTTTAAACATAAATATGAGTTAGTACATAAGAATTATAAACAACTATTTTTTATCTGCCAAAAAAAACAAAATTTTATTTGCAGTAAAATTATCTTTATCAATTAGATAACTCCTTGCTTGTAATTTTTGTAAATTGATTGCCCATTGATCACTTAATATAGACTCTATTCTAACTTTAGAATTTACGCTTTTAGAGCCTCTATGCAAAATATCATACAAGAAATCATTCATAGGGTGCTCAGCTCTTACATTCGAAACCTGCATGCCAGAAAGAACATTTGAGGTTAGAGAATCTTTCTCGTATGTATTTTTAGAGAAAACTGATTCAAGTATTTTATCAAGGTTAATCATTATCCCATAAAATCTTTGATCTCGTTTATCTAATGTAAGTAGTAAGTCCAGGTTGTGAACATTCATACGTTTTTTGATTTTCTTAAAAGTATCTAGACATTCACGATTCAGCTTTTGTTCCATCCAATCTAGTAAAATTTTATACTCCAACTGGTTATCACAGCCACTGATCACTAATTCTATAGTGTCAACTCGATTAGATGTTAAGACTGCTTTTAGCAAAGACTCAACTTGATTCAAAACGATTGTTGGATCTGTTTTACTCTGATGGTAATTTAACCCAAAGACAATCGGTGTATCTGCACATTGGCTCATTAAAAATTGTAATTCAGAGCGAAGCACTTCAATTGATTTGTCTTCTAGAACTTTCTCAATTTCAATAAAAATTTCACCTGCCGTAAGACCCTTTAAAAATGACAATTCAGATGTTGAGTTAGCAACAAGGCCAAAGGAATCTACCAAATCTTGATTAATAATTTCGTGAAACTCTGTGTGTTGATCTGTAATAATTGCAGGAACCTTTTCTAGCAAGCCTGCATACATTTGCGATGTGTAATGACACAATGTTACACCGGCACCATTGCGAATAGAAATACCCGTATCAGTTTTTAAGACGCCCTCTTGTATAAGTAATTGACTGGAAGCATAACATGGAATATTACGTCTTTTAGCTTCTAATATGGTTCTAAATGATCGTTCAGGATTTAGACTTAAGACCCCAACACAGTTATTTAATTGACTATGATAATCCTTAGAATCTTTTTCTAAGACAAGTATTTTTGAATCCAAATCTATATTTGGATCGGTTGTAACATTGCCAGCAACTGATTTATGAGCAAAACTATTTATTTTGCAGATACTTCGAGTACTCGGTGAAATCTCAATTTTGGGAGACAGAATGTTTGTTGTATTCACAAGGTCAACATGACAGGCAGTGTGCGATAAATTCTTTTTATAATCATTTTTTAAATCCAATGGTGTTATCAACTCGCATAGTGGAGATTTTTTTAGGGGCTTAACTTGATTTAATATGACTCTTTTATCCTCAATTATAAAATTAAGCTCGAGAGCATCGTTAAAATAAGTTTCTAACACAGTAACATATTCTTGAATTTTACTTTTAATATTACCATCAATTAACGCAAACTTTGTGTATTGCTTTCTATATGGCAATTTAGAATATCTTTGCCAGTTTTTGTGGCCAGCAATACTCAGTTCCCTGTCTCCAGTTTGTGGGTTTCTTGTAAACACTTTAACATCAGCTGAATCCTCACCTAGGTTAGAAAATTTTTGCTCACGTACTATAAGCGATAGACCTTGATTCACATCGAATTCAATTGATCTTCTATAATCAGATAAAGATGTTTGATTCCAGTCAATGATCTTTGCAGTAATAATTTTTTCAAGTTGATCCAGTGGGTTATCAGGAAAAGCAATTTCTCTATACTGCAAGCTGATGTTTTTAAGGATTTTAACTAGCTCTTTCAAGTCCATAATTTCCAGTGCCACTAATTCTTCGACACGTTTAATTTGCATAAAAGATTGAACCTGAGAATTAATAATTTCAAAATCTATTCTAAACACTTGCTGTAAATAATCACTTACAAATCGAATATAAGTCATATAAGCAAATTTCGGACGATGATAATATTCGCTAAGACCTTCAGCAGTCTCGTCATTAATACCAATGTTAAGAATTGGCTCTAGTCCATCTACGCATCCATCAAAGCTTGATGGGTACACACTCAAAATAAGTGGCTTGGAACCAGAGTCGAGTTTTTTTCCAGTCGATTTTTCCAGGTTTATCAAATGTTTTAAAAGTTGACTTTTTAACTTAGGAATTTTGGACTCCTCCTCAAAGCTTTCTGTGAAGTTTGACGACAAAATAAATCCTGGAGCACTCTGAATTTCTAAGTTGGATAGCTGTCCAATTCTCCATGCTGAAGAGCCTATAAATTTAACAATGTCCTCTTTTACTTCTTCAAACCAATATACTGGTCTCATAATTTTAAATGTTACCTCTATTTTCCCAAATTGATTGCAGTCTTTTTAGCGCTTTAATGTAGCTGGCAATCCTAAAGCTACAGTCATATTTCTTCTTGTAGTTTAAGGTTTCTTTATAAGCCTTGCACATTTTTTTGTCTAGTGATTTCAATACAAATTCAGCCTCATAGTACATTTCTGTTTCATTCTGCACCCATTCAAAATAGCTAACTGTAACGCCACCAGCGTTCATTAACACATCTGGCAATACGTCAATAGATTTTTTTTCTAGAATTTCATCAGCTTCCGGTGTAACAGGGCCATTTGCCAGCTCTATAATAATTTTAGATTGAATTCTATCTGCATTATTTTTATGAACTTGATCTTCTAAGGCAGACAAAAATAAAATATCACAAGGCATTTCAAGTAGATCCTCATTTGAAATTATTGAAAATTCATCCAGGTTAATACCTTCAACATTTACTTGAGAGTCGATACAGTGTGTGACTGAACCATGCTCAAGCTTGCACGTTAGAACTTCATCAACAGAAAAACCATGACCATTGTAAATAGCACCTTTTGAATCTGATATACCAACAACTATCATGCCATTGTCTTCAGCAATTTTTGCTGCATGCGAACCAACATTACCAGCGCCCTGTACGATTACACGCAGGCCCTTTGGATCAATTTTATTTGAACGTAGGTGTTCAAGAGTGGCAAATAGGCCCCCGGCAGATGTTGCCTCTTGTCTGACTTCACTCCCACCTAGGTTTATAGGTTTTCCAGTAAAAGCCCCTCTTTTATTCGAATTAGTAATTTTCATAAATTCATCGGTAGCAAAGCCCATAATCTGACTATTTGTGTACATATCAGGCGCTGGAATATCTTTGTCGGGACCAATGTTATTTATCATTTTTTGTACATACGCCCTGGTTAAACGTTCAATTTCATCGCTGGACAGCTCTTTAGTGTCAACCATTACTGCGCCCTTAGCACCTCCAAGTGGAAGATCTAGTACAGCACACTTGATAGTCATCCACGTTGCTAATGCGGACACCTCATCGATATTTGCGTCCTCATGGTATCGTATGCCACCTTTGTATGGCCCAGCTAAGTTATTGTGTTGGACACGGATTCCTTTAAAGGTTTTAACTTTTCCAGAATCAAGTTTAATTGGTAAAGAAACAATGTGAGTATGATTAGGAGCCATAAAACTCTCTAAAAAATTTTTATTTAAACATGCTAGATCAGATGCTTCTTGAATTATTCTTAGTGCGTTGTTGTGTAAAGACATAAAAAAACCTTAGATTCTATATAAATTTTATTATGAATCTAAGGTGAGTCAATTATCTAGTGTTGACGTAACAAGTTACTACCAGAATTTGTACCATTTTTTTTGCGAAAGAGTTTCTACTTTCAATTTGTTTTCAAGAGAAATAACTTTGTTTTGAAACGTTTCAATTAGTTTAAACAAGTTTTCTTTCTCTTTACCATGTTGATCTACAATTTTTTGGATAGTGCAATTGAATTCATTTACAGTATCGTATTCAACCATAGAAACTTGGTTTTGAGCAACTTCTTGAGTGTTATCAACTGTAGCAACTTCTGCAGTTGTAACCTCTTCAGCTTGAGCTGTATTTTCTTCAATAGGTCTTGTAGTTTGAGACCGTTGAAGGTTGTAAAGTTCACAGAAACTTTGTGCGTCTATAAGGTAGTTGAAGCCTTGTGGTGTTCGATCTTTTTTAAACTTCACTTTCTTTGCTTTGATTAACCGTCTGATAGTCTGTATAGATTTTCCACTCAGGTCCGCAGCGTCCTTAATACTTAAATATGATGTATTTGTCATAAAACAAGGGGTATTAAATTGACTACTCAAATATTATCGCATCGGTTTTGACTAATCAACAGGAAGCTTGTAATTGTGCATTGCAGCAAAACCAGTATATTGTCTAACTTATTGGGCAAACTCGTGTTCTGTAAATAATAATTCACTTAGGTCATTTGTTTATAATCACATTTGAAGTTAAGGTTGTATATATAAGTCTATATATGAACATATTACTCTCCTGGGACCTGTTTATTGTATCAATATTCGTAATTATTTTAGCTTACAGTTTGATTATTGGTTTGAACGGAACTCTTAAATCTATAATTTCTACCTATTTAGGTATTCTCTGTGCTGATGGGTTAACAAATATTATAAATGAGTATGTTCTTAGCTCAAATCAGGTTGTACAAGGTTTATCATTATTCAATCTTCAGTCTAATGAACAGAGTTTAGTAGCTCTTAAAGTTGTAATATTTCTATCTGTTATTGTTGCACTGACTGTACGTGGTGTATTCGATGTACAACTGAGTCATATGCATTCAAAATCCGTTTCTTTTTTCCTAAATATCATTTTTGGCTTCTTTAGTGCGGCATTAATTGTAGCAACTCTTTTAATTTATATTTCTGGAGCATCGTTACTAACGGGAGATGTTCTGCAAAGTAATATTGTAGAGCTATATGCAAACTCTTTCTACATTCGAAACATGATAGATTACTATAACTTCTGGTTTTCAATACCAGTCTTAATATTTATTTTCTGGTCATTACTTACTCCTAGTTTTCAAGTTCCGCCATCACAAGAACCAGAATTTTAAAAAAAACACTTGATTTTTTTATAAAACAAATTTAATATCCTGTGTGGGTTGATAGCTCAGTTGGTAGAGCAACGGCCTTTTAAGCCGCTGGTCCTGGGTTCGAATCCCAGTCGACCCACCACTCAATAAAAAAAACCTCTTACTAGTAAGAGGTCTTTTTTGTGTGTAGAGCGATTTTACTGAGTTACTACGCCACTACCAACTGAAGAAGTTGTAGCTTGTAGAACAGTATTTACAATCGCAAACGATGCAAGAATAATTACAATACCAATTACGGCATTAGTAATAATTTTCTTAGCGTTATCTGGTCCGTCGTCAGAAGTCCCAGAAGTGATATATAGGAAACCTGCATAGATTATGAAAATCACACAGATGAACCCTAAGAACAGAAGGATGAAGTTAACGATCGTAAGCACGAAGCTTTTTAGATCACTTTCACCACCTGTCTGTGCAGCAATAATCGAAGGATTATCTCCAGGAGAGATCAGTTGAGCCATAGAAATAGGCGCAAAGCTGAACAAACCAAGTAAAACTGCACTTATCAAAAGTGACGATAGAGCCCTTTTAATAACTGATTTAGACATCATGGATCTTTGGTTAAAGATGTAAATTAAGTTTAATATAACAAATTCTAATCCTCAATACTAAATTTAAAACGCAAGTTGCTGTAAAATGACTATACAAAAACAAAAACAAATGGTGAGCGGACACTTTACATTGACAAGGTGAAAACAGTTTTATAAAAAAGAAACCCCACTAAATTAAGGTATTTTTTATTTGAGTTAATGCCTTTTCTGTACAGGTAATAGTTTTTTTAGGTATATAAGTGAGTATATCAAATTTTGCACTTGTTTGTCCTACTTTTTCTCCTGTTAAATTTTGACTTTCATTCAGTTTTTATCACAGGATTTTTTGCACAAAATCAACTAGACAAATTCACCATTTTGATCAATTTTTAAAACTTCTTTCTCTAGACAAACTCCAGTTTTATCTTCTACAACCTTTTGAACCTCAAGAGCCAATTCATCAACGTCTCTTGCTGTCGCCCCTCCTAAGTTCATGAAGAAATTTGCGTGTTTTGTGGACACTTCAACATTTCCCTTTTTTAAGCCTTTTAATCCACATTGGTCAATCAGTTGTCCAGCTGCATTGCCTTCCGGGTTTTTGAAAAAAGAACCTGTCGTTAGCCCTTGTGGCTGTCTCTCTTGGCGGAATTCGTAAAGTTTTTTAGGGTCTGCAGTTGCATCCTCTGAGTTTTTACTAATTTTCATAGTACAAGACCAAATAATCCAGTCTGGTTTTCTCTTAAACTCACTATAGCGATAATCAAACTCAACATCGTTTGCATCTATCCATCTGAATTCGCCAGATTTTATATCCAAAATTTCGATTTTAAGCAGTAAATCTTTGGTTTCCACTCCATGACACCCTGCGTTGCCAAATATCGCCCCTCCCATACTTCCAGGCAATCCAGAAAAGGTTTCCATTCCAAAAATACCATTCTGCTTACAATAACTCATTATTTTGGTCCAGTTGGCCCCTGATTCAATTTCTATCTCTTGGTTTGTATTTACAATGTTATTGTTCATCATTCTCAACACAACACCATTAATGCCCTCATCTGGTAAAACAATATTACTACCACCTCCAAGTACAAAAGTTGGTAGCCCTTGTTGTTTTGCAAAAGTTAAAGCTGCAATCAAATCATCCTTGCTCTTAATATTAACAAGGAACTTTGCATCTCCGCCAATGCCAAAGGTACAAAAATGAGCTAGTGAAACGTTTTCAAGAATTTTCATATATATACTTAACTAGGCCAATTATAAGGCCTAGACATTGAATATTCAACAATAAAAAAAACAGCCCTTGAGCTGCAAAGTGGTCGGGGTTACAGGACTCGAACCTGTGACCTCTCGGTCCCAAACCGAACGCGCTAGCCAACTGCGCCAAACCCCGACGTGTAATCTGATTTTATATACTTTATACAATTTTGCAAGAGAATTTAACTTCGAAACTTCCTTAATATCTCAAGCAGTTGCGCATGTATAGCTCCATTTGAGCTAATATAGCCATTGTTTTGCGATGTTAATGTAATTTTATCTCCATAGATACTAGTAGTTTGCCCACCAGCCTTTTCTACTATGTGAGAGCCAATGCAATCATGACCATGGTTTGAGTACGCAATATTTGCAGCTAGTTTTCCGCTTGCTACCAGCATATCCATGTAGATTGTTGATCTTAAGTTTACTATATTTGCATTGAGATTATCGCAAAGATACTCAGAAACCTTGTGCAGATTATATTTTGCAGACTTTTCACTACAAATACCAATTAATAATCGTTTCTCTTTGGAAAATTCTTTATTTGAACATCTGATTTCTAGACCGTTACACGTTGCCTTTCCATTTTCAGAAATCCATAATTGTTTAGTATATGGTGAGTAAACGCAGCTTATAAGCGGGTTTGCATCTATGCACAGTGCAATTGCAAAGACATTTGTAGGTATGCCCGCTGCAAACATTGAGGTGCCATCTATGGGGTCTACCACCCAAAGGTATTTGGAGTTAATATTGTAGTTTTCCTCTTCACCAAGCACTCCATGTTCAGGATAGTGCTTTTTTACTTCGTCAATAACAAGTTTATTTATGGTTGTATCAGCTAGCGTCACAAGAGTTTGATCTGATTTATTTTGAGTCTGCATATTATTTTGCAAAAAATATTTAAGCATTATCTCTGCTGCTTTGTGGCTAAGATTAGTGCAAAATTCTACATAGTCCATTTTGAAAAATTAGTTTTATAGGTGGTAGATGTTGGTTTTCTATCTATTAATTTTGTGGTTTCCCGCTTGATTTAATATCCAGTCTTCTTCGTCATTCATTTCTTGCTCTTGCTCATCTGTATCGTGCAGGTAGCCAGTAATATGAAGGTATCCATGTGCAATAAGGTAGAGAATCTCAGTTTGCAAGTTGTTTTGCTTTTCTTGAGATTGTACTTCTGCTTTTTCAAGGCTTACAAATATTTCACCGGCAAGCGTTTCGTGTTCCAGTAGGTCGTCTAGGTATGAGAAAGACAAAACGTCAGTCAGGTAGTCTTTGTCTCTATATCGTTTGTTTAGCTCTATCATGCGGTCTTTATCTAAAAAATGAACATCTATCGAGGTGTCTTGTCTCGGGTTGTGTCTCTTGGTATTTCTAGATATAAAATGCTTCTCTATAGACTTATTTAAGGTTTTGAAGTCTATCTTTAGATCGCTTGGTGTCTCTATATTTAGTTTCATTTTTCTGTTGTTATCTGAGTTGATGATACGTTTATTTGATAAATAAGCCAAGTCTAAATGGTGTCTCTACGTGTCTTCTCAAGTCGCGACTGTCTTACAGACTCATGTCTGTTGTTTAAATAAGTTTGCAAAGCTATATTCTCAGGTGTTATAATGGTGTCGCAAGAAGTGTGTCATGACAGACAAAGACGCTGTCTGAGACACACAAAGACAATTTATAACTTTTTGGCTCTTCTTGTCTCTATAATAATAAGCTCTCAAAATGGCTGTTAATACCTATAATTTAGATCGGAAAACGGTTTCTAGAATGCTAGCATGCTCTCTAAGAACGGTTGATAGGTATGTTTCTTCTGGCAAAATAGGCTTTGTAAAGAATTCAGGTAGAACTTGGCTTTCTGCTGAGGATGTAAGAGCTTTGATGAGTGCTACTCCAAGCCAAGAAGACACTTATAATGAGTATGTCTCGTGGCGCGAGACGCCAAAGACAAATCAGGCGACAAGAGGCCCTAAAATGTCTCAAGACAGTGATTTTGCACATGAAACAGAGTATATTCCACCTCACTCACACCAATCAGATACAAGCTTATCTTATAAACAACTCTATCTAGAAACCAAAACAGAACTAGAAGAAAAAGAAGGTGCCATAGAAAACCTTAAAATTCAACTCGCTAAAATTGAAGCAAGTTTAAAGCAAATGGTTCCGCTTTTTGAGCTACAGAAACAAAGAAAGCTTCTATCACAAAACAATCAAAGGTATGCAGATCACATACGAAAACTGGAAGAGATATATAAAAAAAAGGCTTCCAACCTTAAACACGAAATATCCATAAAAGAACACGAAATCGAAGTGGAACGCTTTAATAAATCAATTTTCGCCGTTGTACTCTTTTTAGTACTCTTGCTCCAGCCAGTCTTCTGGTTTCTTATGAATTAAAAAACACAATTCACAGTGTGTCTATTTTATTAAATTAATTACAAAAACAAGGTTTTCGGCTAGTTCCAAATAAAAACGTAAAGTTCATGATTATTCCACTGGTCGACAGGGGTTTTTTTTAATTAAAATTTATGGTAAATTGTTGAGATTTACTTTTTTAATTAGAAAATAATATGAAAGCTTGCAAGGCTCGAAAAAACATTGTATTAATATACTTTCTGGGCGTAATCTGCGCAACCTGTAACTTGAGTTTTGCCAGTATGCAAAGCAAAAATACAAGTATTGACAACCCTGCAAATACATTGCAGTTTGCATTAAAATCAAACAAGTTAAATATAAAAAGTCAAGGCATGGAGATTGATTCTAAGAATCAGAATTCATTCAATCCCCTATCCTTTTTCTCGCATAATCAAGAGCATTCTATAGTGCACAGTTTAGAAACATTAAATTCAAATCAATATTCCAATCACATTCGTAGTAATGCCAATTCAATTGTATTTCTTAATCAATTAGTTCAACCCGGTAACATTCAGCTTAATTTCGATATGTTCTTTGATACATACAACCTACAAGTAGGACTGTATGACAGTGTTTCTATGCAGCTTTTAGACTCTCAAGTGATTTCAACCAGTTCTGGGACTATATTCTTTCAAAACGTTGCAGAAAATAGTTATTTTGGTATTAAAACACATGCCAATCAGTCTATAAGTATTCAGGATTTAGAAATAATATATAACGATGCACCAGACCAAACAGCAGAAACACCTTCAAGCAATGTAAAAACTGCTATTGAACATTCCTCAAGTAATCAAGAATCCAACAAGCAAACAATTAATTTTCTTACTAATCAGGTTTTGCATAGCCATAAACATGCACTGAAAGAAATTAAAAATCATACAAGAAATTCCGAAAGTTTAATTAACGAGCAAAAAACATTAAAAAATTCCCTCTCTGATTACCAAAAACCCATGATGGATGAATTGCAATTCACTCATACAGATACCGATGTACAAATTTTGGCAAATCAATCACATGTATCCCCCTTTTTAGAATCTAAACAAAGCTACGAAAAAAAACCTAAAAAAGCCTATCCAGAAAGGCAGTTTGTAGAGTCCGAGCAATTTGTAAGCAGCGTGGATGATGACTCACATACTTCACAAAGACAAATTGATAGTATAATTAATAACAAGCAAGTGTTTGAGGGTAATCAGCTAGCCAACAAGCAAAATATAGAACTTGCAAAGTCACAAGGTACATTGATAGTTAACAAGACTCCTGAAAATGCTCTTATTCCCCTTCTAGAGAACCAAAACATCACTTTTAAATCAGATAATCAGTCGAGCTTTGCAGAAGCTAATCAAACCACGCAAAAGTACTGTAACAAGCCAGTTTGCTCCCCTATTGATAAGTATGCAGATAAGAATTCTGACAATCTTTTGAGAGATAAGATTACATTAGACCTTGATCCTCAAAAAATTAATTCAATATCGAATCCTAACTTTCTTTTGACTGGATCTTCAATTTACAAAAATAAACGGGTTGAACTATACCTAGAAAGAAAATCTACGGTAGAACTCCTCTCCTCCAAGTTAACAGATACGCATGGTAAATTTTACTTCCTAATTAATTCAAATTTAGTAAATAAAAAGAATTATAGAGTGTTTGCCACAATTGCAGATAAAAACTCAGTTAAATACAGCTTACACACAAGTTTTACTGAGCCTGAATTGCAGTATACTCCACACAAATTTTGTGGAATGCAATTAAGTCAATCAGATTTAATGTGTCCTTTAGGGCAAATTCCTTCATTTGAGTTCCATTTACCAGAAACAAAATATTTAGAAGTTTTATACAACTCAGAAGTCACTCCAGCCGAAAGTGAGTTGGGAGAAACGCTTTTAGTAAAACCAAATCAAGCATATTTAGACAGCATGTCTAATAAGTCTAAGCACAAGATGATATATATTGTGCGGGATAAAATAAATCCTGCTTCAATATCTAGTCCTGTGGTAGTCGAATTTAAAACTTACATGCCTATATTCAATCCAATCGTGACTCCACTCATGATATTTCTGCTGTTTAATGTTTTAGCCTTAATATTCAACAAATTATATTCTAATAAATTTAAAAATGAAAAAGACCAATATGCGGTTGCATCTATGGATATTTAGTTCGATTCTAGGAGTTGCAACTTGTTTTGCCTTGGTGATAACAACTTCAGCAGAAGAGATTAAAATTCAAGATGAATCAAAAACTGAATTGATAGTAGAGGATACAAGTAGTACAGAAAACCAAAAAGAGGATTTACCCTCTAATCAAAGCACGCAAGAAGAACTAATGATGAGCGACAGTACATTAGATGAAGCACCAGTCATTGAAAACAAACTTGAAGATCCTCAACCAAAAGAAAGCCCAGAACAAGAACAACCAGTTGCACAAAGCGCTCAGGCTGAATCAAAAACTGAATTGATAGTAGAGGATACAACCAGTACAGAAAATCAAGAAGAGGATTTAGCATTTAAGCTAAGTACACCAGAGGACTCGTCTGCATCTGATTATTCTTTAGTAGAAAACTCATTTGATTATTGGGTACATGGCACAATGGTATATTTTGATACCTATGGGATAGATTCAGACTCAGCAACATATGAATGGGACTTTGAATCAGATGGAGAGGTAGATTCAACAGATCCTTACCCTTACCATAATTTCGATACACCAGGTGAGTATAATGTAACTTTAAATGTAAAGACACTTGAAGGAATGTTAGTTTTTCAAGAATTGGTCATTATATATCCTCCATTAAAAATGATAGTTGAGACTCAAGTCACAAGTAACACATACGAAGAAAATTTTGAGATGGTTACATTGGACAAGTTATCAAAAGCACAGTTATCATTATCAAATAATCAAACTGTAGACTGGGTTTTAATGAACTCAGAGTCTCCAGAGTTTATAGAAATTAATGCAAACACTTTAGATTTAAACTTAGCCCAATTAACTATTAACAACGAAGTATATCCAGCATTAAAAGATGCAAATTCATTGTATTTACAAATTAAAGATGGTCCAGAGTACCTGTTAGAATTTCGCTTAGAAATTTTAGATTCAAGTTTTACTCAATCTGCAGAATGTTTAATAGAAGGTTCACCAATCTCTTTGCAAACCAGTGAATATCCATTTGAAAATATAGAATGGCGCATAAATAGTGAGTTATTAGACACCGAAGATTATCAAACTAACTTACCATTAGATTTTTTAAGCGCAGATGTTTATACCGTACAACTTACAAAAACACAGACTGATGTAGTAAGTGAGTTCAAACAGGATATAACTATTGAAAACGAGGAACAAAAACCTCATGGCCAGATTGATATATTAGAAACAGAGGATTCAGGTGACTCGATTTTGGTTCACATGTCTGCAAACGTAACTGGAAGCTGTTTAAAATATGAATGGGACTTTGAATCAGATGGAATAATTGACGCCTATACAAAAGATATAACGTTCGAGTACACACCTAACACCGACTATTCACTATCTTTAAAAGTGGCTAACAATAAGGGAGAAATCACCCTTGTAGAAACGTATAAATTTATTGATCAACTCGCCCTTTTGAATACCCCAGAACCAGAAACAACACCCGAGCCAGAAGCAACTCCAGAACCAGAAGCAACCGAAGAGCCAGAAACACCAGCCGAAGACGCCCCAGAACCAGAAGCAACACCCGAACCAGAAGCAACCGTAGACCCAGAAGCAACACCCGAAACAGAAATAACCGTAGACCCAGAAGTAACTCCAGACCCAGAAGCAACACCCGAAACAGAAACAACCGTAGACCCAGAAGTAACTCCAGACCCAGAAGCAACACCCGAACCAGAAGCAACCGTAGACCCAGAAGCAACACCCAAAACAGAAACAACCGTAGACCCAGAAACAACCCCCGAGCCAGAAACACAAGTTGCTGTGAACCCAGTAGTAGAACAAAAGGTTGTTCGGTCCAGAAGGTCACGTTCTCGAAGTTCCAAATATACTCCCCCAATTAAAAAAACACATAAAAAAACTGAGGCACAAGAGTCTCAACCAAAAACGGCCTCTGCAGCTGATAAAATCACAAAGAGTAGTACAGAAACACAAGTACAGGTTGAAGATATTCAAAAACAAGAAACAAAGAGCAGTCCGGTGGTACAGCAAACTGAGAAGTTGCAACAGATTCCAAAAGTGCAAAAGCCAAAACCAAAACCAGTAGTAAAAGCAGTTGCCACTACAAATCAATCTAGAGTCAATAGTGCTGCACAAAATAAAGTTACAGTAGCAAGTGCTTCAAATGAATTAAAAATAAATTCTAAAGTTGTTTCAAATCCAAGTGTAAGTGAGTCAGAAATGTTTGCAAAAGCTATAAAACCAGCAGTTAAATATGTGGAGCCAATTAAAAAGCAAAAGACAATGGTGTTAGCTAGTACAAATCACAAACCAAATATCTCGCAGCTTTTACAAGCAAGTCTATTACCAAAACAAAACGTTTTATCAAAGGCAAAACAAGACAATTTAAATCAGTATCTGAGTAGTAATTCTTATTCAAATTTAACCATTAGTGATCAATTAGAATTGTTAGAAGGTATGGATATAAATCCAAAGCAAAAGCAGTTAGTTAGTCAGTTTATTTATAGCCCATCTCTAGATTTTATTAATCAAAATACAGATATTGAGACCAGTGAGCATTTAATAGATACAAAATTAAAAGAGGTTCTGGGTATCAACACGTTAGAGCAAAACAATTCATATTTAGACTATAGGGCTCTCTACAAAACACCATTGCAAGCTGACCAAGCATTGTTGTTGGAGTTGGCATTGGATCAAGTATTCACCGGTGATAAGTTTGTCATTAATGGTCATGTAAATCACAATGTACCGTTGCAAGCTAATCAAGTGGAATTCTTTATCAAAAAAGTAGATGCTGAAAATTGGCAAGCGATTGGTTCGGCCCAAATTGATCAGAATTTAAACTTTAGTTTCCACAATTCAATTTCATTTGAGGCTGGTAAGTATTTAGTTTTGGCTCAGGCAGAGGCTTTAGATGCATCTAAGCTAAAAAGTTTAGTTTTCAATATCGAAATAACCAATCAACCAAGCAAGTTGAATCCAGTTGTAACACTACAAACACCAGAAATTGGAAAATCTTTAAATTTTCAAGTGGATGATTTAAACCAAGATATGGTTTTAACATTTAATCTCCAAAGTGTTTTGTATTCATCTCAGGCAATTGTATCTTCAACTCAAAGTCAGTTGAATTTAACATTAGACCAAGCTCAAAATTTCAAGCCAGGATCAACACATAAATTAACAGTTTACGCAGAATCAATAGAAGACCCGCAATACCGATCTGCAGTGCAAGTTTTTGAATTTAAAATCGATAGACAGAATAATAAGAATATGTATTTGCTTTTGATTAGCTTACCACTTGTTACTGGCTTGATTTTAACAAGAAGAACTTTGACTGATTAACTACCCATTTAAAGCCATTTCTTTGGTTGAGAGGGGTCAATTGAGAATGCTATAATAAAGTACCTTATAAACTTG
>Ga0163108_10000588_pt1 | contig 27190 bp, 21 predicted proteins | sample Fk1155metaG_FD_109644 | JGI IMG/M metagenome (GOLD analysis project Ga0163108, IMG submission 109644) | Marine microbial communities from the Central Pacific Ocean - Fk160115 155m metaG | ecosystem: Environmental > Aquatic > Marine > Oceanic > Photic zone | place: The Central Pacific Ocean...
AGACGAAGAGGCTGAAGAAGGCGAAGACGAGGACGAGGACGAAGAGTGCGACGAAGAAGAAGACGTGGAGGCAGAGTACGAGGAAGACGAAGAGGCTGAAGAAAGCGAAGAAGAGGACGAAGAAGCAGAGTGCGACGAAGAAGAAGACGTGGAGGCAGAGTACGAGGAAGACGAAGAGGCTGAAGAAAGCGAAGAAGAGGACGAAGAAGCAGAAGACGAGTACGAGGAAGCAGAGGATGAAGTAGAGGAAGAAGTAGAGGGAGAAGTAGAGGGAGAATGATGACTGGTGGGCATTCAAGGTGATGAAAAGTTGGCTCGGGCAGGTGGTAGGCGCTCGGTTCTTTCATTGCGTTGACGCTGGTGGATATCGGACTTATAGTGAATCGTGCGTGGTTTTTGGTCCTGGTATTCGCAGGCCAAACGGGCAATGAGGTGGTGTGCGGGAAGTCATGATCAAGCAACGATTAGCCAGGTGCGAAGGGTTTGCGGGCAGCTAACATGGATGGCGCTGATCTTTACCCGAGACTCACCACGTGTCTCGGGTTTTTTTGTTGAGGTTCAAGGTAAGAAGAAATAATGCGATCAATACAAATCTACGACACAACGTTACGCGACGGGACGCAGGGAGAGGGTGTCAGCTTGTCGTTGCAGGACAAGCTGCAGATCACCAGGCGTCTTGACGAGATGGGCGTGGATTACGTTGAGGGTGGTTATCCGTTGTCGAACGAAAAGGACGCGGAATATTTTGCCAGGATACAACAGCTGGACCTGCAGCATGCCAAGGTCTGTGCTTTTGGTATGACACGACGGAAAGGGATCGCGGCCCAGGATGATCCCGGGATGCAGGCCCTGGCAAATGCTGGATCTCCCGTATGCACGGTGGTGGGTAAGACATGGGATTTTCACGCGACGGAAGTCTTGCGAGTGACACTGGAAGAAAACCTGGCCATGATTGCTGACAGTGTTCAGTTTCTGGCTGGCATGGACCGCGAAGTTATTTACGATGCGGAACATTTCTTTGATGGCTGGAAAAGCAACCCGGAGTATGCGGGGCAGACCCTGTTGGCAGCCGCAAGAGCAGGTGCTCGGCTGATCGTGCTCTGCGATACCAACGGGGGTAGCATGCCAGAAGAAATTCGTCGTTGCATGGAAGAAGCGACAGCCCTGCTGAACGAAACCGGTGTGTCGCTGGGAGTTCACTGTCACAATGATTGTGAGCTGGCTGTTGCGAATTCATTGGCAGCGGTCGATGCCGGTGCGGTCCAGGTGCAGGGAACCATGAATGGGATCGGTGAACGTTGCGGCAATGCAGATCTGGTCTCGGTGATTTCCAACTTGGCGATCAAGAAAAATGATTACGAGGTGCTGGGAGGACGTTCGCTGGAGCAATTGACGGAGTTGTCGCGATATGTTTATGAGACGACCAACATGAATTTGCGAGCCGGCCAGCCGTTTGTCGGGCAAAGTGCCTTTGCTCACAAGGGCGGCATGCACGTGCATGCGATTAACCGGGCTACGGCCAGTTACGAGCACATGGATCCTCAGCTGGTCGGTAACGCCCGGCGTGTCTTGATCAGCGAGTTGTCCGGGCGCAGTAATATCATGGCCTGCACGCGTCAGTACAACGTGGAAGACAACCGTGAGTTGATGGACAAGATCCTGTTGCAGGTGGTCACGCTGGAAAACCAGGGTTACCAGTTTGAGGCAGCGGAAGCTTCCTTTGATTTGCTGGTGCGAAAATGTGCCGGGGTATTTGAGCCGCATTTTGATCGGGTGAAGTATCACGTGGGCGTGACCGCAGAAAAAGATGGCCAGATCCTGACCGAGGCGACTGTCAAGGTCAGGGTAGCCGGGGATATGCGGCATGAAGTAACGGAGGGCGATGGTCCTGTGAACGCGCTCGATGGTGCGTTGCGAAAAGCACTGAACGGTAGCTTTCCCGCCTTACGTGACATGCGACTTGTCGACTATAAAGTGCGAGTTGTTAACTCGGAAGCCGGTACAGCTGCGAGGACCCGAGTCATCATTGAGAGTGCTGACCAGGACGATGTCTGGGGAACCGTAGGTGTCAGTGACAATATTATCGAAGCAAGCTGGATTGCCTTGGTCGATGCCGTGGAATACAAACTCTGCAAGGACCAGCCGATTAATACGGATCCGGTGGAGTCCACGACGGACGTTCCGGATGGCCTGGCACCGTCCAACTCATAACACGTTTTTCCTGGTGGAGAAGGTTGAAATCCAGGGCGAAAGTTTTCAGAGGAGTTTCGTCTGCCCGATGGTTTTCCCCGTATGGAAATGCCTGGCCTTTTAAGTTGATCCGGACAGGCCTGCCAGGGCCTGGTCCCCGGGCGACAGAGTGAGTGTTTCATGTCAACGGAATTTACAGCTGATTCGTTTCCCAACCGGTTTGACTATGGAGAGTCACAGGACCGGATCTACCAGCAATGGGAACAATCCGGTTGCTTTTCAGCGGATGAGCACGATACGCGACCCACGTTCAGTATCGTGATTCCGCCACCCAACGTGACTGGAGCCCTGCACCTGGGGCATGCCCTGAACAACACACTCCAGGACGTCCTGATTCGCCTGAAACGAATGCAGGGATTCAATACCTTGTGGATGCCAGGCACGGATCATGCGGGTATTGCCACACAGGCCGTGGTCGAGAAACGTCTTAGGGAAGAGGACGGAAAGACTCGGCACGATCTTGGCCGCGAGGCCCTGGTTAATCGTATCTGGGACTGGAAAGGTCAATACGAGAAGCGGATCCTGGGACAGCTCAAGAAAATGGGGTGTAGCTGCGACTGGGAACGCACGCGGTTTACACTCGACGATGTTTGTGCGCGTGCGGTACGCAGTACGTTTTTTGATCTGTTTCGCAAGGAATATATTTACCGTGGCAAACGCCTCGTCAACTGGGATACGTTCCTGCAGACCGCCGTCAGTGATGACGAAGTCTTTCACGAGTTGGTCAAGGGGCATTTCTGGCACATCCGTTATCCCGTGATCGATCCTCAACCGGGTGAGCCGACTCATGTGACGGTTGCGACCACCAGGCCGGAAACCATGCTGGGAGATACTGCAGTTGCAGTTCACCCGGATCCTGAAGCCGCGTTGCAGAAATCAGAAGCAGAGTTGCAGGCACGATTGGACAGTGCGCCGGCAAAAGACCGGGAAGGTTTGCAGGTTCAGTTGGAAGAGATCCAGCAGCGACGTGAAGCGATGTTGCCGCAATTAATCCTGTTGCGGGATATGGCCTTGGACGGTCGTCGGGTGTGCCTGCCACTGTTGGACCGGGAGATTCGACTGGTCGCCGATGTCTGGGCCAAGCCGGAAATGGGGAGCGGTTGCGTGAAGATCACACCTGCCCACGATCCCAATGATTACGAGGTTGGCCTGCGGCAGGATCTGCCGATGATCAATATTCTTAATCCAGAAGGGACCCTGAATGGAAATGCAGGGGATTATCGTGGCCTCACGATCGCCCAGTCTCGCAAGCGCGTGGTAGCGGACCTGGAAGAGGCCGGGTTGATGGTGGAAGTGGAAGATCGTGAAATCGATCTGGCCCACTCCGATCGAAGCAAGACCCCCATTGAACCCTACCTGGCCGATCAATGGTTCGTCAAAATGGAGCAGTTATCTCAGTCATCGATGGATGCAGTTACTGATGGCCGCGTGAAAATATTTCCGGATCGATACTCCAAGGGGTACCTGGATTGGCTATCGGAAAAACGTGACTGGCCTGTCAGTCGCCAGTTGTGGTGGGGGCACCAGATTCCCATCTGGTCACAAGTTTGTGGAAGTGAACAGGAATTGACCAAGGCGATTGACGTGCTCAAGGAATTACCACAGATGGCCTCGGGTGAGATGGCCTACCAGGTGGAAATTAGTGAATCGACCATTAGCGTCGATGATGGCGACCGGAGCGAGACCGAGGCAGGTGGCTATGCCACGATCCACGTCGGGATTGAAACAGAAGATGCCGAGTTGGAAGACCAGCTTGAGCAGCGTGGTTACCGGCGTGAGGAAGATGTTTTGGATACCTGGTTCAGTTCGGCTCTCTGGCCGCATAGTACCCTCGGTTGGCCGGAACAAACGGCCTCCCTGGCACGTTTTTATCCCACGAGTACGTTGATTACGAGTCGAGATATTATCACGCTGTGGGTAGCTCGCATGGTATTGATGGGTATCAATAACATGGGTGATATTCCTTTCGAACAGGTTTTCATCCATCCAAAGATCTTGGATGGTTATGGCGAGACGATGTCCAAGTCTAAGGGGAATGGAGTGGATCCGCTGGACGTGATCGAGAAGTTCGGTCCGGATGCATTGCGTTTCGGGTTGGCTCATTTGACGACAGAAACCCAGGATGTGCGAATGCCGGTTCAGTTTGAGTGTCCTCATTGCGGGACGCTCATGGACCAGACGAAGAAAAATCGCGAATTGCCCAGGGTAGCCTGCGGGAAATGCGAGGGTGAGTTTTCCACGCAATGGGCGCGGTCACCGGAAGACCAGCAGTTACCGCGAGGTCCGGTAGTTAGTGAGCGATTCGAGGTTGCTCGTAATTTCTGTAACAAGCTCTGGAATGCAGCCCGGTTTGCACTCCTGAACATGGAAGGCTACTCGCCGCAGGAAGTAACAGCTGCGGAACTTGCCTTTGAGGACCGGTGGTTGTTAAGCCGTTTGTCGAGTGTGACGGAGAAAGTGACGCGGTCCCTGGAAACATACCAGTATGCCGAGGCCGCTCGCATGCTTTACGATTTTGCCTGGGATGAATTTTGCAGCTTCTACGTGGAGATGGCCAAGTCGCGTTTGCAGGCAGAGGATTCTCAGGCGGTTGCGCAACGTGTGATTGCCCATTGCCTTGATCAATTATTGCGATTGCTGCATCCCATGATTCCATTTATCACCGAGGAGGTCTGGCGATTAATGAAACAGGTCGCGCCAGTTCGTGGGCTGAGGAATCCTGGCGAAGCCACGGAATCGATCATGTTAGCCGAGTGGCCCATGCCCGTTCCGACAGACCATGACCCTGAAATTGAAGCACAGTTTTCCCAGTTTCAGTCCGTGCTGGGTGCCATTCGTGAAATCCGTAGCCGACAGAACATCGGGCCGAAAGAACAAATCGAGTTTTCCGTGACCTGTTCTGAGGATGTGACCAGCCTGTTGCAGCCCATGGAAGACTTTTTCCAGTCAATGGCCAATGCGCGGGCCGTGGCCTGGGGACCGGATGTGGAACCCTCGACCGGATGCGCAACCGTGAGACGGGGCGATGTGGATGTCTATGTCGACCTGAAGGACTTTATTGACGTTTCAGCTGAGATTGAACGCAACCAGCGGCTGAGGGACAAGATGGTGGCCCAGATCGAGGGTAAGGAAAAGAAACTGACCAACGAGAATTTCGTAGCGCGTGCCCCGGAGGAAGTGGTTCAGCGTGAACGGGACGGTCTGGTCCAGTTGCGAGAAGAAGTTGTGGCCATTGACAAGGTGCTGGAAGAACTCAAGGACCTTTCTTGACCTGTCGGGCAAAGTTGAAGTGCTTCGACACTAGCCCTGATACTGAATTGCTCGCTATAATAGCGGACCTGTCGTTGTGGATTGATTGCTGTTCCTGTTTGTGTTGGTGAATGATCATGCCAGTTAGAATGCTGTTGCATCGAATTATCATTAGTGAAATTAATGATCAGCAAGTCATCTACCTCAAGGAAGCAGCTGGAGAACGCCAGTTCCCGATCCTGATTGGCATCTTTGAAGCGACCAGTATTGATCGACGTGTGAAAGAGTATCCGGCACCGCGACCACTGACTCACGATTTGTTGGTTAACCTTGCGGAAAGCCTGGGAGGTGAACTGGATAGCGTGGTCATCGATGAGCTGCGGGAGCACACGTATTATGCCAAGCTGCGAGTAAAGCGAGCAGGTGAGTTGATCGAGGTGGATTCACGCCCTTCAGATGCCATTGCCGTGGCAGTTACCTGTCAGCCTCAATTGCCGATCTACGTTGCTGAAAGTGTCCTGGAAGAAGTCCTGGACGTGTAGTCCAGTAGACGAGGCCAGGTTCAGCCAGTGGCAGTTGGCCTAACGCAAGAGTTCCCGGAAAGCCTGTTGTAACTGGGCCAGTGCTTGTTGGCCATGTTCCCCATGCACCACGATGTTCACCCGCACCTCGCTGGTATTGATCATTTCGATGTTAATACCAGCCTCTGCGAGCGTCTGGAACATGCGACTGGCGACACCCGTGTGACTGCGTAATCCAGTGCCGGAAACCGAAAGCTTGGCGACCTGGGGACTGTTGCTCATGCCCTGGGCTTTCGCACGTGTACAAATTTGTTCACTAACCGTCACAGCTGCCTGGTACTGGGATTGTGGAACCGTGAAGCTGACGCTGGCAAAGCCTTCCTCGCCATCAAAACTCTGGATGATCATGTCGACGAAAACTCCCGCGGCGGCGACTTCTTCGAAAACGGAAGCGGCGATACCAGGTATGTCGGGGATTCCACGAATCGTGATTCGTGCCTGGCTTTCATCCAGTGAAATGTTGTCGATCACCAGTTCTTCCATACCGACTTTTTGCAGTCGATCGACGATGTCAGCAACTTCACTCTGCTCCCTTGCTGGCTGGGAGGGCAATGACAGGTCACCCTCTTGGCTAGGAGGTATCGTGTCGAGTTGGAAACCCTGGTGAACGGCTGTCAAAGCTGCTTCCGCCTGGTCCCGGGAAACCAGTGTCGAGATCTTAATTTCACTGGTGGTGATCATCTGGATGTTAATACCTGCGTCGGCCAGGGATCGGAACATCTGGGTAGCAACGCCCGTCTGTTGGGTCATACCGATTCCCACAACCGATACCTTGGCCACGCCGTCATCATGCAGGACGGCTTCTGCCTGCAGAGCCTGGGCGGCCTTCTCGATAGTTTCCAGGGTGACCTCCAGTTCTTCCCGGGGAACGGTAAACGAGAGATCCGATTTTCCCTCTTCCCCGACGTTTTGAACGATCATGTCGACCGTGATTTCGCGTTCGGCAATCAGAGAGAAAATTTTCAGACTGGTACCAGGTACGTCGGGTACACCCACCAGTGTGATGCGGGCATCGTGGGTGCTGAGTGCTGCACCACGTACGGCAGGTACTTCAGACTCATTGGTCGCCGTGATGATCGTGCCGGGGTTTTCATTGCTGCTGTTTCTGACGTGAATAGGAACCGAGTACTTCTTGGCAAACTCGATGGAACGATTATGCATCACACCGGCTCCCAGGCTGGCCAGTTCAAGCATCTCGTCGTAGCTGATTCGTCCCATGCGACGAGCCTCTTTCAGTAGTCGTGGGTCCGTCGTGAATACACCGTCAACATCGGTATAGATCTCACAGGATGCAGCTCCCAGGACGGCGGCCAGGGCGACGGCCGTCGTGTCACTGCCACCACGTCCCAGGGTAGTAATGTCCAGTTCTTCGTCAATTCCCTGGAACCCGGCGGCGATCACGATATTGCCATCGTCCAGCAGGGCCTGGAGTCGATCGGTGGAGATTGAAATGATGCGAGCCTTGGTATGGGAACTGTCCGTTCGAATACCGATCTGTGCGCCGGTCAGGCTGACTGCCTGGTGTCCCATGGCATCGATCGCCATGGCCATCAGGGCGACACTCACTTGCTCACCCGTGGAAAGCAGCATGTCTATTTCCCGTGCCGGGGGTCGAGGATTGATTTGGTTTGCCAGGTCGACGAGCATGTCTGTGTTTTTGCCCATAGCGCTGACCACTACCACGACCTGGTTGCCATCCTGTTGCGAGCGTATAGCCTTTTCAGCAGCAGCCCTGATTTTTTCAGGAGTTGCAACGCTGGTTCCACCGAATTTTTGTACGATTAAAGCCATCTTTAATTCATTGTCCAAAAAGCAAAATGATCAGGTTGTCTCACGTTTTAAATTCAAGGAAGGGAACGGCTGGCAGTGGGGATTGTTCAGAATCCCAGGAAGTACTGCATTAATTTCCAGCCCTCAGGGAATTGAACCGATGAAGATTCTCCCGTGGGTTCATCGTACGTTCCTTGGTCACTTTTTTCGATTCCCGTACCCGTGATGGCAAAGGGGACCGCACCATGGCTGTGCGTCTTGATCTGCAAGGGGGTGGGATGATCTGGTGTTACCATGAGGCGGTAGTCTCCCTGCTCCTGCAATGCCAGGTGTAGCGGAGCCACGATTTTTCGGTCAATATGTTCCAGGGCCGTAATCTTGGCAGCCAGGTCGCCCTCGTGAGAGGCTTCGTCGGTTGCCTCAACGTGGACACAAACGATGTCTGTCTTCGTATCTGACAAGGCGGCGATGGCATGTTGTCCCTTGGCAGCGTAGTCAGTGTCTGTGTAACCGGTAGCCCCCGGAACGTCGACTTGTCGCCAACCGATCAGCTGCGCGATTCCTCGTAACAGGTCCACGGCTGTAATCATGACCCCGGACTTGTTGTGGGTCGTAGAGAACAGTGGTAGCTGGGGTTGCTTGCCGAGTCCCCATAACCAGATGTTGGTCGCTGGCAGTAGTCCAGCCTGTTGACGTTGCTCGTTGACCGGGTGCGCCGCAAGTAGCTTGCTACTCTCGCTCATCAGGTCACTGAGTAGGCGGCTGCCCGGTCCCCGGGGGAAATCGTCCCCAATGAACTGATCAGTCAGGTCGTGGGGGGGAGTGGTGCGTGTTTCGTGGCTGAAGGGAGCGGCTTCCTGTCCGCCGCGATAAATCAATAGGTTTCGGTAGCTGACGCCCGGCATAAACTGCCAGACGTCGGGATTGCATTCCTTTTGCAGATGTTCCAAGACCTGTGCTGATTCATCGGTCGAAATATGGCCTGCAGTGAAATCTCGCATTTGCTGGTCCAGGACCGTGACCAGGTTGCAGCGAATGGCCCAGTCGTCTGGTCCCAGTGGAATTCCCTGCGCTGCTGCTTCCAGTGGGGCGCGACCCGTGAAGTAGGTCACGGGGTCATAGCCAAAGAGACTCATGTTGGCGACCGCCGAACCTGGTGGCAAATGTGCCGGGACGTGGTTGGCTGCGCCAACAATGCCGGTTTCAGCAATCCTGTCCATTGCGGGAGTGTTTGCTGCCTGAAGCGGTGTTTTACCCTGCAGAGCCTCCTGCGGCTCGTCGGCACAACCGTCGGGGATAATGATGACGTATTTCATAGTTGATAATCTTTTAGTCCAGGACTCGTAGTCGTACTGTACCCGGTTGAACCTGTGGCAATTGATCAATCTGTTCGATTGCGGTTGCCGTACTTCCTTCCGTGGCAAGGTGGGTCATGATCACCAGCGGTACCCGATCCGAAGACTTCTGGGGATTGGTTTCGTGCTGGATAACCGAAGCAATAGAAACATCCTGGCTGCCGAGAATACCGGCGATTTCACTGAGTACACCCGGGCAGTCGTTGACGTGAAAGCGTAAATAGTAACGTCCAGGTAGTTTGCTGTGTTGTCCTACATCAACTCGTGATTCCTGCTGGGACCAGAGTTTCAGTGTTTGAAAGGTCAGACGTGTTCGCCCTACGGCGGTGTCAATCATGTCCGCAACAACGGCCGATGCAGTCGGCATCTTGCCAGCCCCCAGGCCATGAAAGAAAACACGTCCCACGGCATCTCCCACGATGCTTAACGCATTGTAGGCCTGACGCACCTCGGCCAGGGGACGACCGATCTTGACCAGCGTCGGAGCAACCTGGACCTGTAACCCGAAGTCTGTTAATTCGGCACTTGCCAGTAACTTGATGCGGTATCCTAACTGTTTTGCAAATTGTAAGTCGAAGGGATCAAGTGTATCGATGCCGGTCGTTGGAATGTTTTTCCAGTGTAGCCTGGCACCGAAAGCCAGGTGTGCCAGGATGGCCAGTTTCTGGGCCGCATCACTGCCATCAACATCGAGGGATGGATCGGCCTCAGCAAAGCCCAATTGCTGAGCCTGCTCCAGGGCATCCTCGTACGGCGTGCCCTGTTCTTCCATCGCAGAAACAATGAAATTACTCGTGCCATTGAGAATCCCGCGCATGGAACTGATCTGGTTAGCTGATAGGCACTGGCCAATGGCCGTGATCACCGGAATGCCTCCGGCAACAGCAGCCTCGAAAGCAATCGATCGCCCCAGTTCGCGTGCCCGGTCAAACAGTTCACCACCGTATTCAGCCAGCAAGGCCTTGTTAGCGGTAATGACATCTTTACCACTTTCCAGTAGCTGAAGCATGATCGTACGTGCCGGTTCCAGGCCACCGATCAATTGGGCAACCACTTCGATTTCAGGGTTTTCCGTGATGGTTGCCAGATCATCGGTCAAGATTCCCTCGGGCAGGTCGGCATCACGTTCTTTGTGAACATCCTGCACAACCACCCGCTCAAGCCATAGCGTACGTCCAGCATGCCGGGCGGTGCGGTCTCCGTGGTCCAGTAACAGACGGGCAACCCCGGTCCCTACGGTCCCCATTCCAACAATGGCTACTTTGGTCGTTTGCATTTCGGTTCGCGGCATAACAGGAAAAATCACGTGTGCGGTCCAAGAGGGCCATCCTAGGGTGGCTGGTGAGGAATCGTCAAGGACGGTAAGCTCTGTGAGGTTAGCGGTTTGGTCACACTCTGAGAGTTCCCGATCATCACTCAGCTCGCATCCGGGGAGGCTCTCGGGAGATGGGTGTTTCAGTTCTTAGATTGCAGAGCTTGTCGAGGGCTGTGAGGGGACAGCTTGGCGGCGGCAGGACGCAGCAGCCCTGCCATAATGGCATGACCCTTTGTTGAGATCGTACGGGACGACTTGATGAGAAATTGAAGAAAATACGTTAAGTCATTTGTCTTAAAAGCTTTACGGTGGTTTTAAAGCCCCTTTTCAGAGCGGATCGAGAAACTTGGCACACGGCTTGCAAGAAAAACAGGTTCTTTATGTGGTGGACTGCCAAAAAGCGTGGTGGTTTAACCGAGTGAGATCGTTGTGACAGGCATAATGACTCAGAAGTGATTGTAGTTTGTTGGAATTGCTAACATCGTCCTGTGGGGCAAGGGAGCTGAGCATTGGTCTCGGCTCCACCAGGGACGGTGGTGATTGATATAATTTGGCCATTTTTGCTGTACGAGGAGGAAACCGGACGTGGCAAAACAAATGCTGTTTGAAGAAGCTGCCCGGCAGTCGTTGTTATCAGGTGTTTCGAAACTTGCTCGAGCGGTCCGCAGTACGTTGGGTCCTCGGGGCCGGAATGCTGTTCTGGACAAGGGTTGGGGATCACCCAAGGTAACCAAGGACGGGGTCACCGTAGCTGAAGACATTGAACTGGATGATCCTTACGAGAATCTTGGGGCCCAGTTGGTTAAGGAAGCTGCCAGCAAGACGAATGACGTTGCTGGTGACGGTACGACCACGGCCACGGTTCTGGCGGAAGCCATTTTCCGTGAGGGTTTAAAGATGATTGCTGCCGGTGCCGATCCCATGGCACTGTCGCGAGGTATCAGCAAAGCGGTTGATGCAACGAATGAAGCGATCACGAAATTAGCTTCTCCCATTGATGAGAAGAACCGGAAGGAAATTCAGCAGATTGCCACGATTGCCGGTAACAATGATCCTACGATTGGTAAGGTCTTGTCCGATGCCTTTATCAAGGTTGGTAAAGATGGCGTAATTACCGTGGAAGAAGGTCGCGGTAACGAGACTACCGTTGAGGTAGTGGAAGGGATGCAGTTTGACCGCGGATTCCTTTCTCCTCATTTTGTGACCAACGAGATGGAAGTTACGGTCGATCTGGATGGTTGTTATGTTTTGTTGTTCGAGGAAAAAATTTCGTCGAACAAGAAACTGATTCCGTTGTTGGAAGCGATCAGCAAGGCCAAGAAGCCTCTGCTTATTATTGCCGAGGACGTGGAGGGTGAAGCCCTGGCAACGCTGGTCGTGAACAAGATGCGAGGCATCTTGAATGTCTGTGCCGTGAAAGCACCTGGTTACGGTGATCGTCGCAAGGCAATCATGGGTGACCTGGGAGTGCTGACAGGTGCCACGCCGATTTTCAAGGATCTCGGTATTGAACTTGAGAGTGTCAAGTTAAGTGACCTCGGCCAGGCCAAGAAGATTAAGATTACGTCGGAAGAGACGATCATTGTTGGTGGAGCTGGTAAGAAGAGTGATATTGCAGGTCGCGCTGACCAGATTCGCAACGAGATCGAAGTAACCGACAGTGAATATGACCGTGAGAAGTTGCAGGAACGCCTGGCCAAGTTGGCTGGTGGCGTTGCCCAGATTAACTGTGGAGCGGCTACGGAAACGGAAATGAAAGAGCGCAAGGCGCTCCTGGAAGATGCCAAGGCGGCCACGCAGGCGGCCTTGGAAGAAGGTATCGTACCTGGTGGTGGTGTGGCGTTGCTGCAGGCCCATAAGAGATTGGCCAAGTTGAATCTCTCGGGCGACGAACGACTAGGTGCGGATATCATTGCCAACGTTTTGGATCATCCGCTGCGTGCCATCGCGAAAAACGCTGGCTTGGACGGAGCCGTGGTGGTCAACCGCGTTCGCCAGCTCAAGGGCAAGAATGATGGTTATAACGCTGACACGGATACCTACGAGAATCTGCTGGAAGCGGGTGTGATTGACCCGGCCAAGGTCGTGCGTACCGCACTTCAAAATGCGTCCAGCGTGGCATCCTTGTTGTTGACGACCGAGTCGTTAGTAACGGAGATCCCGGTAGAAGAGGACGATGATGATCACCATGATCACCATGACCATGGCATGGGTGGTGGCATGCCAGACATGGGTGGCATGGGTGGCATGGGTGGCATGGGTGGCATGGGTGGTGGCATGCCGGGTATGGGTGGCATGGGCGGCATGCCTGGCATGATGTAAGCCAGGAGCAATGACGCTGGATCCGAACCAGCCTGGAAAATCATTTTTCAAATAACAGACCAATTCAGATAAAGGGATACAGGGGTTATGGCAAAGATTAAGATTCGACCGTTAGACGATCGTGTAGTAGTGCAACCGACGGAGGCAGAGCAGACGACCGCTGGTGGTATCGTGCTTCCTGACTCCGCTCGAGAAAAGCCGCAGCGAGGAACGGTTGTTGCCGTCGGCCCTGGAAGACTTCTGGACAGCGGAGAGCGTGGTGCCCTGTTGGTTGGGGTCGGAGACGAAGTGATTTACGGGAAATTCGGCGGCATGGATCTGGAGATCAATGGCAAGGAAGTCAAGGTGCTTCGAGAAATGGATATTCTCGCCAAGGTTATGAAATAAGTCATTGCAATTATCGTTTTGGAATAAACTCAATAACAAATAATACACGAGGGTTGGAAGCGTGGCGAAGCAACTCCTTTTTGATGACAGTGCCCGAGCTCGTATGTTGCGAGGGGTAGACAAGTTGGCCAACGCCGTTGCGGTGACAATGGGACCGACTGGGCGAAACGTGATTATTGATAAGTCCTTTGGTGGACCTACCGTGACAAAAGACGGTGTGTCGGTCGCCAAGGAGATCGAACTCGAGGATCGTTTCGAGAACATGGGAGCCAAGCTCGTGGTCGAGGTCGCTCAAAAGACCTCCGATCTGGCAGGGGATGGCACCACGACGGCCACCGTATTGGCCCGTACGATTTACCGGGAAGGGTTACGTAACATCGTGGCTGGCAGTAACCCGATGGCAGTCCGCCGGGGTATTGAAAAGGCCGTGAATGCGGCGGAAACGTGCCTGCTCGAGATGGCCAAGCCGGTTTCCAGTAAAGAGGAAGTGGCCCAGATCGGTGCGATTAGTGCCAATAACGACATGGTGATTGGTGAGCTGCTGGCCGAGGCGTTGAAACGTGTCGGTAAGGATGGTGTCATCACGGTCGAAGAAGGAAAGACGACGGACACGAAAGTCGAATATGTCGATGGTATGCAGTTCGACAAGGGCTATATTTCGCCTTACTTCATTAATCAGCCTGCGGACATGCATTGTCTGCTGGAAGATTGCTATATCCTGATTCATGAAAAGAAGATCAGTAATTTGCAGGAAATCGTTCCTGTCCTGGAACAAGTCAGCCAGACCGGTAAGCCCTTGTTGATAATCGCCGAGGACGTGGATGCCGAAGCGCTGACGTTGTTGGTTGTCAACAAGTTGCGTGGAGTACTCAACGTATGTGCTGCCAAGGCTCCTGGGTTTGGTGATCGCCGCAAGGCGATGCTCGGTGACATTGGCGTTTTAACTGGTGGTACGATGATCAGCGATGACCTTGGGTTGCAGCTGGAAAATCTGACCCTGGAGCACCTTGGGCAAGCCAAGAAGGTTACCGTGGACAAGAGCAGTACGACCATCGTTGAAGGTGGCGGCAGTCGTTCTGAAATCGATGCTCGGGTCCAGCAGATCAATAACCAGATGGGGCAGACCGAGAGTGAATACGACAAGGAGAAATTCCAGGAGCGACTGGCTAAGCTCGCCGGTGGAGTTGCCGTGATTTCTGTTGGTGCCGAAACGGAATCGGACATGAAACAGAAGAAAGCTCGCGTGGAAGATGCCTTGCACGCCACCCGCGCTGCAGTCGAGGAGGGGATTTTACCTGGTGGTGGAGTTGGCCTGCTGCGTTGTTATGACGCCGTGGATAAGGCTCGCAGTAACGCCAAGGGAGACGAAAAAATCGGTGTTGATATCATCCTCAAGGCGTTGGATGCCCCCTTGCGGCAGATCGCTGATAACGGTGGGATCGATGGCTCGGTTGTGGTTGATATCGTCAAGGGACAAAAAGGTTCCAAGGGATATAACGCCAACTCGGGTGAGTATGTTGACATGTTCGCTGATGGCATTATTGATCCGGTGAAAGTCGTGCGTACAGCGTTAAGTAACGCGGCGAGCATCGCAGGTTTGTTGTTAACGACTGAAGCGTTGGTGACGAACTTTGATCAGGATGACAAGGACAAGCGACGTGTTGAAGGTAGTGTTAACTAGTGAAGCTGCTGGGTGTGGTAATATCTCCCCGGCAGGTCGAGCGAGAAGCACTTCTTTCACGATGAAAATAAACAGGGCCACCTCGGCAGCGAGGTGGCTCTTTCTGCAACTGGCAGGAAGTAAAAAAGTAAGACAGGGTAACCAGGGCCCGTCCCGCGGAGGGCTTCAGCTGGGCCTGGTTCCAGGATGCTATTCTTGATATGGCTGAAAAGCGAGATTATTACGACGTTCTAGGAGTTCCGCGTGATGCTTCGGAAGGCGTCATTGCCAGCGCCTATCGGAAGTTGGCGATCAAGTATCATCCCGACAGCAATCCCGATGATGAAGATGCGGTAGGCCACTTTAAAGAGGCTGCCGAGGCCTACGAGGTATTGGGTGATGCCGAAAAACGAGTGCGCTACGACCAATACGGGCATTCCGGAGTCGATGGAAACAGCTTCCAGTTCGGTGGTGTCGAAGATATCTTCGAGGCCTTTGGCGGCATCTTTGGTGACCTGTTCGGCCGTGGCCGCGGTCGTCGCAGGCAACGTCGGGGCGCTGATGTGCGATGCGACGTAACGTTGGAGTTAGAAGAAGCAGCTGAAGGCGTGGTTAAACAGGTGTCGTTTCGACGACACGAGCTATGTGAAACGTGCGAGGGTAGTGGGAATAAGCCAGGTTCTGAGCCTCAGGCCTGTCGTCGGTGCGGAGGGCATGGCCAGGTGGTTCAGTCCGCAGGTATCCTGCGAGTCCAGACGACCTGCCCGTCTTGCCAGGGTGCGGGAGCCGTTACCGTAGATCCCTGTGTATCCTGTGAGGGACAGGGAAGGATTGGCGAAGACGTTGAACTGGAGGTCTCGATTCCCGCAGGTGTTGATGATGGGACACGCGTGCGAATTTCAGGGCAGGGAGAACCCAGTGTTGATGGTGGCCCCAACGGAGACTGTTATTGCTTTGTCGAGGTCCTGTCGCACCACCTCTTTCATCGCCAGGGTTCGGACCTGTTGCTCGAGCTTCCAATTTCCTATAGCCAGGCAGCTCTGGGAGCAACATTGGAAGTGCCGACTTTGAATGGGCCTGACAAATTGAAAATTCCCCGGGGAACGCAGTCAGGATCACTTTTTCGCATGGCAGAACGGGGTGTTCCCGAACTGAAGAGTCGTCGATGCGGCGACTTGATTGTACGCACCACCATTGAAGTGCCTGCCAAGATTAATCGCCAGCAAAAAGAACTCTTACAACAACTGGCGGAATTAGAGGAGGCTCATGTGACTCCGGAACGGAAAAGTTTTCTGAATAAGCTGAAAGACTATTTTGCAGTCTGAAGAGTAATCATAGGGCACGAGGAGATGTGACGGATGGTAATGCCACAATCGGACCAACCTGATGCTGATGAGCGTGAAGAAGGCTTGCCGCCAGTAGCGGAGAGTGAAACGGATGTAGGCGAGGATGTTTCGCCTGCAACCGACTCCACTCCCGGTACGGAAGCGGGAAATGACGAAGCGGTGGATGACACGGAGGAAACTCCCGAGCCGGATATTCATGAACAGTTGGAAGAAGCTCAGCAACGGGCGCTGCGTCACCAGGCAGAGTTGGAGAATTTTCGCAAGCGGATGCGACGAGAGATGGAAGATCAGCAACGATATTCCGGGATTCCCTTGATGCGAGATTTGCTACCCGCCCTGGACAACCTGCACAGGGCAGTGGAATCTGCCGAACCCACGGAGGCCAATGATGGCGTCCTCAGTGGTGTGCGGATGGTTTGCGAGCAATTCGAAAGTATCTTGGCGAAGTACCAGTGTTGTCGTATTGAATCGGAAGGGGCTGTTTTTGATCCGAACTTACACGAGGCCGTGGTGCAGCAACCGAGCACAGAACATGAAGCGGGAACGGTCATCCAGGAGATCCAGGCCGGATACCGTTTGCTGGATCGTATCGTGAGACCTTCCCAGGTAATGGTTGCCCAGTCGGTGGAAGAGCAGCCGGAAGATAAACCGGGCACCCAGGAAAATGAGGAGACATAATTATGCCCACATACGATTACCAATGTAATGAATGTGGTCACGAGTTCGAACTCTTCCAGGGGATCAATGATCCCATCAAGCGAAAGTGTCCGGAATGTGGTCGCATGAAGTTGCAACGCCTGTTTGGGACCGGAGCTGCCGTGGTTTTTAAGGGGTCCGGATTCTACGAAACGGATTACCGCAGTGCGGACTACAAGAAAGCAGCCGCTGCCGACAAGAAATCTCAACAAAGTGACTCGAAGAAATCCAGCGATAGCAAATCCTCTACCAAGTCCAGTGACTCGGCCAAGTCATCGTCATCCGAGGGGAGTGGGGCCTCATCTAAGCCATCCTCCGGTGGTGGGACAAAAAAAGGGAATTGACTGCGATTGGATCTTGTCTCGTAAAAAATACTCCAGCCGTCTACAATAACGGCCGTACTTTACCAGGGAGATCCATCACCATGGTTCGAATTCAGTGCCCGGTTTGCAGCCAGCAGTTTAAGTCCGAGGAGTCTCGAATTGTTCCGTTCTGTTCGGATCGCTGCCAACAATTGGACCTGGGGAGATGGTTGAACGAAGAGTACAGCATTAGTCGTATCCCGGATCCGGAAGATGAATCCGAACTGGAATCCTGGGACGTCGAATTTGGCCACGATGCTGAGAGGGCGATGTAATGTCAGATGATCGTGAATCGTTAAAAGAGGTTTCCTGGAGACAGCTGTTTCCCTGGTTGATATTACACCGTGCCTGGAAAACTTCCCTGGCACCGCCACTGTTGATGCTGGCAACCATCGGTTGCCTGCTGACTCCCGTCGGCTGGAACGTAGCTAACTGGATGTTCTTGGCCAAGCCGGATTCCGTGGTGAGCAGCCCTGCGGATGATTTGTCTCAGGAGCAAGGTGGGGAACAGGATGGAACTGCAGGCAATAAAGAGGAAGCAGCTAACCAACCTGGCGACGTGGAAGAGCCCGCTGCCAAGGATGAAGAAGAGCCCGCAGACAAAGACGAGCCAGACGAGCCAGACGAGGCAGTCGATGAAGATAAGACAGTCGATGAAGATAAGACAGTCGATGAAGATAAGACAGTCGATGAAGATGAGGCTGGCGATGAAGATGAGGCTGGCGATGAAGATGAGGCTGGCGATGAAGATGAGGCTGGCGATGAAGATGAGGCTGGCGAACTGATATCTGGCGTTACGATTGAGCCAGCAGCAGAATACGAGGAAGATTATTCAGCCTACACTCGATTTCCTGGATCGACACGCGATGATATCGAATTTTCAAGCCAGTCTCTGAGTGATCGGACAGCTTTTCTGTTAACTCGAACCGGTGCCGCGATTGAAGGAGTTTTCTGGAGAGGGGTAGGACCATTCCAGCGATTTTTTCAGTTGACGACGAGCTGGTCGGAGTATTTTATGTTGGTCACGGGAACGATTTGGACACTCTTGGTCTGGGGGCTTATTGGTGGAGCGATTACACGCGTGGCCGTTGTGCGACTTGGTTGCGATGAAGCGGTACCGATTTGGAGTGCCCTTTCCTATTCCAGTTCGCGTCTCAGTGCCTATATGCTTTCTCCGCTGTTCCCCATTTTTTTCGTGCTGTTGCTGACTATTCCACTTGCCCTGTTGGGTGTCCTGTTGCGGTCCGAGACGGGGGTGCTGTTGGTCAGCCTGGTCTGGATACTGGTCCTGGTGGCAGGCTTGGGGATGGCTTACCAGTTGCTGGGTACCATGTTTGGTTGGCCGTTGATGTGGGTTGTTATTAGTGCTGAAGAAACGGGGGACCATTACGAAGCGTACAGCAGGAGTTTCGCTTACACGTTTCAGCGGCCCTTTCACTATCTGTTTTATGCGACAGTGGCACTGGTCCTCGGAGGGTTGGGGTGGATCCTGATTCAGGTCTTTGCGGAATTGACAATTCATATGTCCTACTGGTCTGTGATGTGGGGCTGTGGAGCTGAGAATATTGAACGATTACGTGTGGTTGGAAGTGAGGACGGCCGGATGTTGACAACCGGTCGGCTGCTGATTGGAGTTTCCGAGGGACTGGTTAACCTGATCGCTGCTGCCTATGCCTACAGTTTTTTCTGGTGTGCTTCTGCCGCTCTCTACCTGCTGCTTCGTAAATCGGTAGACCAGACGGAGTTCGACGAGGTCTTCATGGATGATGCTCAGTCGTCATTTGATCTGCCGCCCTTGCGTGACGATGATTCGGTGGTGCCGACGATCGCCGGTAAGGACGTTTCCGACGACTCGACAGCCGTTGGTCCTGGTGATGCGGATGAAGAGCATACCGAGGCAGACGCCGAGGAAAAGCCGGCAGCCACGGATGAAGATATGGAAGCGGACGATCCGGAAGAAGAAGAAATGTTCTAGCTCGACTACCGTCATGCGGTACGGCAGCTTAGCGAGTAAGAAGTTCGTCCAGCAGTGGTTCTATTTGCTGATCCATTTGACCGCGGGTCAAAACGCGATCGCAGCCTGCCTGCTCGGCACGCTCCAGCAAGCTGCCCTGGACGTGAGGTCCGAAAGCTACCAGGGTGGGAGCCGGGTCCAGTGTTTCTTTCCAGTTCGCGACTTGCTCGACAGTCGTTGTTGGTAAGGTCAGGTCGATAAAAATACATTGCCAGGGGTCGGTTGCGGATAGGTTATCCAACGAGGCTGTCATCGTGACCAGGTGACCGCGACGCTTGATGGCTTCGCAGAGGCGAGATCCCCAGAGAAAGTCCTTGCTTAGCAGGACGCAACTGGGATCGGTCGGTGAAGGGGGCATGGGTTTTCCGGGGTGAGTTGAGTGCGTATCGACCAGCGATCAAGGTTGTCAGATAGCTTCTTTTCCCTGCTTGCTGTCGCCAATTTGAAAAACCTGGTCGATGGGGAGTACGAAAATCTTTCCATCACCAATATTACCTTCCGGGCCAGTGCGGGCAACTTCAGAGATCGTTTCCATCGTGCGGTCCAGGAAATCATCGTTAACGGCAATTTCCAGGGTGATTTTTCTCAGTAACTGGGTTTTGTATTCCACGCCCCGGTACATCTCTGTCTGGCCTCGTTGGCGAGCAAAGCCCTGGGAATCGCAGATAGTCATGCGTTCTACGCCAATCTTTGCCAATGCGGACTGGACGGCTTCCAGTTTCGTGGGTTGAATAATAGCCAGGATCAACTTCACTGGGATGACTTCCTTGGGGCGGGACACGTCGTTCGCCTGGAGACCAGGTTCCTGCGGCTAGTGTATCAGAATGTCTGAGTATCGCCCATTGCTTTGGATGGGAGACGTCTACGAGGTTGCGATGGATGGAAGGATCCGGTGCAAGCGGGATAGCTATGGGAAATGATGCAACACGATGGAGTTCGGTTGTTTCCAGTCTCCTGGATCACTACCGGATCAAGAGGCCGGGCCAGCAGGTCCATCCGCTGGGGGGTGGCGGTGGATTCAGTGGAGCTGAATTCTGGCGTATCGATTCAGGTGTCGACTGCTGGTGTGTTCGTAAGTGGCCACGGGAGCATCCGACGGAAGAGCGTTTACGTTTCATTCATGCCGTCCTGCAGCACGGCTGGGAGGCCGGCTTTAGACGCTTGCCATTGCCGTTACAGGATCGACAAGGTTCCACGTTCGTACAGCAGGAGGGGTTTTTTTGGGAAGTCACACCGTGGTTGGCAGGAGACGTTGTCTCTGCCCGTATCGCCTCTCATGATCAAATCGAGGCGGCCATGAAAACGCTCGCGGCATTTCACCAGTCGGTGGCCTCGTTTCCTGTCGCTCCTGCAGGAACTCAATTTTCACCGGGGATGCAGGATCGGGCGAGATTGTTAAAGCAGATGATCGACCAGGGGCTGGCTCAAATCCGACATCACCTGCCCGGTTGTCGACAGGAGTTACAGACACGAGGTCGCCGGGTTCTGGAATTTGCTGATCGTCACGCTTTACGACGACTTGCTGCGGTAAAACACGAGATGGATGTTCCGCTGGTGTTACAGCCATGTATCCGTGACATTCATTCTCAGCATGTGCTGTTCCAGCGGTCCCAGGTGTCGGGGATCATTGATTTTGGTGCCATGAATAATGATACCGTTGCAACCGATGTGGCGCGTTTGCTGGGAAGCCTGGCTGGAGATGATCAGCAATCCTGGCAGGTGGGGATGGCGGCTTACCAGGACACCAGGCCGCTGACGGAAATAGAACAAAGATTCGTGTACTGCTTTGATGAAGCTAATGTTCTGCTTTCCCCTCTCAACTGGCTGCGTTGGTTAATCGTGGAAGGTCGTCACTTTGATGACGAGTCCCTGGTCTTGTCCCGGTTGGATGAGCTGATGGAACGCCTGGCCGAGGATTCCTGAACCATGCAGCGTCCCTGTCACCAAGTGGTTACTGGCATGGTTCAGTTGACCCTGGATCGGCCGTTGGACTAGAATTGACACATCTCTCGTGCCGGAGAGGATTTTTTCGTGGTAACCCTCGTTCAGGACAGATGATAATGAAGCCAGATGTGCCCCGTAGACAGCTTTTGATCATGGCCATTCTGATGTTGTTGATTGGCGGCGGGTATGCCTTTTGGATGCCTGCTGCTGCTGATGCTGATGATCCACCTGGACAATCGATCGCAGAGGGCCTGGGCCTACCGACGTTTAAGGGGCCTGCAGGTAAGCCAGTCAAGTTCACGGCAGCTTTTTCCCAGGTGGCTGGCAAAAGCCGTGTGCAATTGCGTGTGACGGCCCGGATTGCACCAGGCAACCATCTTTACTCGGTAACTCAAAAACCTGGCGGCCCGTTGGCTACCAAGATTACCCTTGCTTCCTCCACCAAGTTAAAGTTAGCCGGGGCCTGGACACCAGATAAGAAACCGAAGATCAAGGAAAGTGATATTTTTGATGTACCCATCGAAGAGCATCATGGCACGGTAACCTGGACGGCTCCTTTCGAAATTCCTGCTGGAGTTTCAGCGAAGACCTTGAAGTTGCAGGTGAAAATTTCGGGGCAGGCATGTACGGATGACCTGGCTTCCTGTGTCCAGGTGAATGAGACGGTTGCGGCTGTCTACCAGGCTTCTGGGAAACCACCCGCTCCGAAACGGAGCGTAGCAGTGGCTGAAACAGCGCCGGTGGCAGTGGCACAGGCAGAGAATCCTTTTGGAGCGGATTCTTTTGGAGCGGATCCTGCTGCTTACAAGGATGAGTTTGGACATCTCACGGTCGAGGGACAGGCCTCTCCGCAAGTGGTAGCACCTGGATCGACGATTCGGCTGTCATTCAAGTTGACGCCAGTGGCGCCGTTCCACGTTTATGACTATGCGGCCCAGGATCCTGGGAATTCTTTCAAGCCAACTTTGCTGGTAGTCAAGGCTGCCGATGGTTGGCTGGTCACGGGCCCCGAGACCGACGGAATACCTGTACCGACCGAGGATGTCGATGGAAACCCCTTGGTTTACTACGAGGAACCAGTTACCTGGACACTTACCGTGCAGGTGCCTGCCGACGCCGAGTTGGGCAGCTACGATCTCACTGGCAGCGTCGGTTACCAGGTTTGCAGAGAGGAATTTTGTGATCCACCCAGTGCGGTTGATTACAGCATATCGGTTATGGTGGCTGCGGAAATGCAGGAAGAAACGGCTTCCCTGGTCATGAAAGCAGGGGATTACGCCAAGACCAACCAGGCAGCGTTGGCGATGATTAATGGTTCTGCTGTTCCCGGTAATCAACCTGGCGAGGAGAGCCAGGGAACGGATCCAGTGGTGAGTACCGGGTTTGATTTGGGCAAGCTACAGCAGTCGGGTGATTCGGATGAAAGTTCGTTAATCACGATCCTGATGATTGCTTTCCTGGCTGGTTTCATCTTGAACTTCATGCCCTGTGTGCTGCCGGTCATTGGGCTGAAAATCGTTTCTTTTGTGCAGCAGGCCGGGGAGAGTCGTCAGCGGGTTTTCATGTTGAACCTCTGGTTTTCGATTGGCCTGATTTCGGTCTTCCTGGTGCTGGCCACGATGGCCAAGGTGATGGGGTTGGGCTGGGGCGATCAGTTCCGTAGCTTACCCTTCAACGTGGCACTGACTGCAATCGTATTTGTCTTTGCCTTAAGTTTCCTGGGAATCTGGGAGATTCCTATACCGGGCTTCGTGGCGTCAGGTAAAGCCTCGGAAGCCGCTGAGCAAGAAGGACCGGCAGGCGCATTCTGCAAGGGCGTACTGACAACGGTCCTGGCGACACCCTGTAGCGGCCCGTTGCTGGTACCTGCCCTCGCATGGGCGGTTGCACAGCCGGTCCTGGTGACCTACCTGGGGTTCCTCTGCGTTGGCCTGGGCATGGCCTTTCCTTACCTGTTAATTGGAGCCAATCCTCAGTTGATCCGTTTCCTGCCCAAGCCAGGTGCCTGGATGGAAACCTTCAAGAATATCATGGGGTTTGTCTTGTTGGCGACAGTCGTATTCCTGATGACGATCATTTCCTCGATTTCGATACCGGCGGTACTGCCTGTATTTGCATTCTTGATTGGGTTATGGGCTGCTTGTTGGTGGGTGGGTAAAACGCCGCTCACGGCTGAGTTCTCTCAGCAGGCGAAAGCCTGGTGTGGAGGGCTGGTGGTGGCTGCCTGCAGTGGCTGGATATCTTTTGGTCTGCTGGATGGCATGATGTCTGCACGCTACGAGGGGCAGGCTGTCAGGGATGCTGAACACTTTAAGGAGTTGGCTAAAACACGAGCCAAAGAAAACAAGGACAAGGATGATCACGAACTTGATTGGCAACCGTTTAGCAGCGAACTGCTTGCCAAGTTGACTTCTGAAAACAAGTCAGTCTTCGTTGATTTTACAGCGGACTGGTGACTGACGTGTAAAGCCAACGAGGCGGTCGCCTTGAATACACCGGAAACCAAAAAATACTTTGAGTCCCAGGGGATTGTGGCCTTGAAAGCGGACAAGACGACGTCTGCTCCTGAGATTGATCAGCTCTTGAAAAATCTCGGCAACGAAACCACACAGATTCCATTTTACGCGATTTTTCCAGCTGAAGACCGCTACAAGCCGCAAACGTATAGCGGCTTGTTCGTGTCCGCCAACCACTTCCTCAACAAGATCCAGGGGGTGGCAACACGGTCCAGTTGGCAATCCCCGGTGCTTTGGGTGATTGTTGCCGTAGTAGGGGTCGGCGGCATTCTCTTGCTTGTTCGACGTCGTCAACCTGCCCAGCCGGATCAATAGGTCTGTTGGTTACGGCGAGAGCATGTGGCTAGGAGACAACGACCTTGCCAGAACCTTCCTTGATGGTTCCGATCTGCCAACTTTCCAGGTTGGATCGTTTGAGCATGCGACGGATGTTGTCCGCGTAGTACTCACTGACGATTAGCGTGAGGCCAAGGCCCTGGTTGAAGACGCGATCCATTTCATCGTCACCGATGTTGCCCAGTTCCTGGATCCATTTGAAGACAGGTGGAATGGACCAGCTGTCTCGTTCGATGTGCGCATCCACGTTGTCGGGCAGCGTGCGTTCCATGTTTTCAGCCAACCCACCTCCCGTGATGTGAGAGATGCCATGGACCACGTTCTTGACCTTGTAGTGATTAAGTATCTTGCGTATCGGTTTTGCATAGATAATGGTTGGGATGGAGAGCAATTCACCGACGGTTTTTCCCAGGGATTCGACTTGCTGATCAACAGCCAGTCGCCCCAGTTCGAAAACCACACGTCGGACCAGGCTGTAACCATTGGAGTGCAGGCCACTGGACCCGATTCCCAGGACGATGTCTCCCGGCATGACCGCAGAACCATCGATCATGTGATCACGATCCACGATGCCGACGCAAAATCCAGCTAGGTCATAGTCTCCCTGCGAGTACAGGTCCGGCATGATTGCTGTTTCGCCACCCAGTAACGCACAATCTGCCTGGACGCAACCGTCACTGATCCCCTGGACGATTTGTTCCAGTTGATCGGGATTGTCGTGTGACATCGCGACGTAATCCAGGAAGAACAGTGGTTCGGCGCCACAACAAATGACGTCGTTGACACACATGGCGACCAGGTCGATTCCGACCGTGTCGTGTTTTCCGGTCAGGTTGGCGACTTTCAGTTTCGTGCCGACCCCATCGGTGCCGGCGACCAGGACAGGATTCTCGTAGTGACGGGCAAACAGGCCTGCGGGGAAATCAACCTGGAAAAGTCCGGCGAAGCCACCATCGGACTGGATCACACGTGGCGAATACGTGCGATGCATGAGTTGCGGCAGTCGAGACATGGATTCCTGGTAGGTTTCCAGGTCGACACCGGATTCTTTGTAGGTCGTAGGTTCCATAAGCTCCGCTTGATCCAGCTCACTCAGTTTGACCGAGGGTACCCTGGTTGCTCCTGGTAAGAATGGTGGCCCTTTTCTGGTTCACTGCAGGTAGGAACCAGTTGTGGGGGCCAGTTTTCCTTGCGATATACTTGTTATCCTAATGCCTGCTGGAAATTCTACTAGACGTGGAACAACCCCGGGCGAGAAAATCTTGTTGCTGTACGGGTGCCTGCACCCTGCTTGGTTTGCTCATGATCACTGGAAGGTCGGATTTGTTTCAGCAAATCGCTTTACTTTTGTAATGGATTCGACCATTAATTCTCGATTAATCTGGTGGACTTCAACAGGTTCGCCAATCTTGGGCAGCATGGTTAATGTTAACCGTCCGCCCAGGTGCTGACGGAATTCCTCCAGTCCGTCAAACAGAAGTTCCACATCATGGAGAGCTGGATCGGTCAGGCTGAAGCCCAGGTCGCTTAGGCAATGCAGGATCCGATCGGCATCGGCGGCAGGCAAACCCAGTGCCAGCGAGGAATAGACTGCGTCGATGGCTACGCCAATCGCCACGGCCTCGCCATGTCGTAAAACGAAATCACTCATGGATTCCAGCTTGTGGGCAGACCAGTGTCCAAAATCCAAAGGTCTTGCCTCCAGCATTTCGAAGGGATCTCCCCCCTGGGTGATATGATCAAGATGAAGCTGGGCTGATTGTCGAATGGCATCCCGTGATGATTCCAGGTGACGTTCGGCAACCTGTGCAGCATTACGACAGAGGCTGTTGAAAAACCGGGTGTCTTTCAGTAGCGAGACTTTGACAGCCTCGGAGAAGCCCGCAATGAAATCCCGATTGCTGAGCGTGCTGAGCATTTCCGCATCGTTGATGACGCCCCAGGGAACTGCGAAGGTGCCTAGCCAGTTCTTTTTGCGAAACAGGTTCACGCCGTTTTTTACGCCCAGCCCGGAGTCGGCCTGTGCCAGTGTCGTCGTGGGTAAGCGAATCAGGCGGATGCCACGGTGAGCGATTCCAGCTGCGAAGCCCACGGTGTCCAGGACTGCACCGCCACCAATGACCACGATGTAACTGCGCCGGTCAAGGTCGGACACGTTGAAGACTTTCAGCATTTTCTCCAGGACCTGGATGTCGTTCTTGATTTCCTCTCCACCCGGTACGAACTGGATGTTTCCCACACGCTTGATGCGGTCCGGGTGAGATCCCGACAACTGCTTGAGCTTGAGCTCGATTTCAGGATTTGCGTTTGCCAGGTTGCGATCCATCCAGAACTGGACTCGCGCCGGTTGATTGTCGGAGGATTCGAGTAAATCGATCAGGACCTTCTCGTCGGGCCCCAGAACATCGTTGGTGAAACGCAAACGATGCGTGAACGGGACTGTAAACGGTACGTCCAGGGAACCCGAGTTCAGCGGTCGATCCATGGTCCATGTTCCCGACTAGGTATTGATGTTTTGAATAAAGAGAATGCTCGTCAGCTCATTATTATAGACGATGTGAACTTTTTTTTCCTGTGGGGCACGGGGACAATCGGGATCCAGGCAGGCCTTAATCACGCGATGTTTACGACTTTTCCTCAGGGGCCTTCCGGGCGACCACGATGGCATCGTGACGCCCACTTACGGACCAACCTTGCTGGTAAGAGAGGATTTCCAGCCCCTTGACCAGTTCTGGTAATTCGTCGTCCTCGAGAAGGTAGCGTGCGGGTGGCCGGGCGTGACGTGCCAGGTTGGTTTTCGTCGGTTGTGCACAGATCAGGATGCCCCCGGGTGCCAGGGATTTTTTTATGTCGGTAAAGAGTGGACGGTAGAGGTAGAGGTGTGAGAGGATAAGGTTCCACGGACCGGCAGGCAAAGGATCTTCTTCGAGATCCAGGCAGCAAGTCTGCAAGGCGAGGCCCTCGCGATGAGCCTGGCTGACTGCCTGGTCAAGCGCTACCTGGGAGATGTCGGCAAGTGTTACTTCGAACCCCAGTTGGGCCAGCCAGAGTGCATGGTTCCCATTTCCTCCGGCCAGGTCGATCGCC
>Ga0163108_10000589_pt1 | contig 27174 bp, 24 predicted proteins | sample Fk1155metaG_FD_109644 | JGI IMG/M metagenome (GOLD analysis project Ga0163108, IMG submission 109644) | Marine microbial communities from the Central Pacific Ocean - Fk160115 155m metaG | ecosystem: Environmental > Aquatic > Marine > Oceanic > Photic zone | place: The Central Pacific Ocean...
ATTTAATGAAATATTAAAAATTTGTATTGCACTTGCTTCATGACCCTTTAAACTCACTAATAACATCTTTTTAAAATGCGGTGAATAGATGAAAAGAAGAGATTTTGTAACTGGCGCGGCCTTAACTGCAAGCTTTGCAGCGTGCAGCTCAGAAGAAAAACTACCTGATAATAAAACAGCGTATAAAGATGTTTATAAATGGAATATGGTGACTTCTTGGCCTCCAAATTTACCTGGACTTGGACTTGGTGCGAATAAACTTGCTGAAGATGTTGAAAAAGCGAGTGATGGAAGACTTAAGATAAAAGTTTTTGCAGGTGGAGAGTTCGTTCCGTCATTAGGAGTTTTTGATGCTGTTAGTCTAGGTAAAGCACAAATGGGTCATGATTCTTCTTATTACCATAGAGGAAAATTAGATGCAGCACCCTACTTTACAACAGTGCCATTTGGTTTGAATGTTAATGAAATGAATGCTTGGTTATATTTTGGTGGTGGATTGGAATTATGGCATGAACTTTATGAGCCTTTTAATCTTGTTCCTTTTCCAGTTGGTAATACTGGCGTTCAAATGCTCGGGTGGTTTAACAAAGAAATAAAATCAATCAAAGATATTGTAGGACTTAAGATTCGAATGCCGGGTCTTGGCGGAGAAATTATGCAAAGAGCTGGTGCAATCCAAGAAACGACACCGGGCTCTGAAATTTTTACATCATTACAAACTGGAGCAATTGATGCCGCAGAGTGGGTAGGACCCTATAATGATGAACAAATGGGGCTTCATAAGGCCGCCAGATATTATTATTACCCAGGCTTTCACGAACCAGGTCCCAACATCGAATGTATTATCAATAAAACAGCATGGGAGTCATTGCCCTCGGATCTTCAAAGTATTTTAAAGATTGCTTGCCAGAGCGCAAACCTAAATATGACATCTGAATATATGTGGGGTAATGCTTCTGCTCTAGAAAGATTAAGCAAAGATCCCAATATTGAAATCAAGCAGATACCTCAATCAGTATTCAACGCACTTAAATACCATTCAGATAACGCGATAAAAGACCTGGTATCAAAAGACAAGTCTTTGGCATCAATGAAAATCCAAACCTCAATGGAGAAATTTATGGAAAAATCATCCGCCAATCAAAAAATAACAGAATTGGCTTATTTGGATATGCGCATTAATTCTGCATAGAAATTATTTTTTAGCTATAGATGTAATTTGGAAGCCATGTAACCAGATCTGGATAAAGAGCAAGAATAATTAGCATGAAAATTTGAATCAGAATAAATGGAATTACGCCTTTGTATATTTGCTGAGTAGTAATTGATTTTGGTGCAACGCCCCTTAGATAAAAAAGAGCGAATCCAAATGGGGGCGTAAGAAATGAAGTTTGTAAATTAATGGCAATCATAATTGCTAACCAGATAGGGTCAATTCCCATTGTTAATAAAATAGGCGCCACAATAGGCACGACAACAAAAGTTATTTCTATAAAATCCAATACAAATCCCAATATGAAAATGGCGATCATGGTGATAAGTAGCGCTGTTATTTTTTCTCCGGGTAGATTTATTAAAAAATCATGAATCATTTCGTCGCCACTAAAGCCTCTAAAGACTAGAGAAAAGAGAGATGCGCCAATAAGAATAAAAAAGACCATACTTGTTATCTTGAGCGTGGATTGAGAGATATCAGATAGTTGTTTTATTGAAAGCGTCTTTCTGGCATAGGAAATTAATAGCGCACCTGTTGCCCCTATACCTGATGCTTCGGTAGGCGTAGCAATTCCAAGTAAAATAGAGCCAAGGACGGAAAAAATTAAAAAAAGTGGGGCTATTAGAGCGGTAGTTATTGTTTTAAAATCTTGTTTTGTAGGTTTTTCTGTTTTATTGCTTGGCATAGTTTTGGGATTAATATACGCGGTTATCAATATATACATGATATACAGTGCAACCAAAATTAAACCTGGAATGAGCGCACCAGCAAACAAATCTCCAACAGAAACCGTTCGTGGTGAAAAGTTGCCCTGACTTAATTGTGCATATTGATAAGATGATGAGATAACATCGCCCAGCATAACCAAAACAATTGAGGGCGGAATAATTTGTCCTAATGTGCCAGAGGCGCAAATTGTGCCAGTTGCTATCTCGACAGAATAACCTTTCTTTAGCATCGTCGGTAAAGCAATTAACCCCATTGTTACTACTGTTGCTCCAACAATGCCCGTACTTGCTGCTAGCAGCATTCCAATTAATGTGACGGTAATACCGAGCCCGCCTTTAATACTCAAAAATATTTCTGAAAGACTTTCCAGTAAATTTTCGGCTATTTTTGATTTTTCAAGAGTGATGCCCATAAATATGAACATTGGAATTGCTAAAAGTGTCGCGTTAGTCATAATTCCAAAAATTCTATCTGGCAATGCAGTTAAAAATGATTGTTCAAAAACTCCAGTTATTATTCCAAAAAACGCAAAAATTAATGATGTTCCAGCTAATGTAAAGGCAACAGGAAAACCAAGCAAAAGAACTACAATAATAGTCAAAAATAATAAAAGCGCTATCCATTCCATAATTTATGATTTTAATGCTAATGCGATTCGAATGAATATTGATACTGATTTTATACCAATCAGTGCCGGCATAATTAATAACATTGTTTTTAATAGTGGCAATCCTGGATAGGGTAGCCCTCCGGCATCTCTAGATATTTCCTTGACAGACCAGGAATTTAAAACAAAATCCCACGATGTTTTATACAAAAAAATACAAAAGGGAAAGACAAGAAATAAAAACCCAAAAAAGTTTACCCATAGTTGCGTTTTTTTTGTAAAAGAGCGATATAAGATATCAACTTTGACATGCTCATCAGTGGACATTGTATAAGAAATACCAAGCATAAAAATAGTACCATGCATCCAAATAAGAGATTCATGGAGCCACACAAAACCAAAGCCAAAAATATAACGCAGAATCACTATCAAAAAAGTTGTAATAACCATTAATAAAGATAGCCAAGCTGCAGACTTCCCTATTACGGAGATACAGTTATCAATAAGGTTTAATTTTTTTTTAGTAATTATATGTTGTGCCTTGTTAGTGTATTTAATGGCGCCAAAATGTTGGCGTAAATAAGACAAGCAAGGTAAAGATTTCAAGTCGTCCTAATAGCATTCCAGTAATTGCAATCCATTTTGTATTTTCTGGCATCGACATAAAACCATGTGCGACATCACCTAATCCCGGGCCAAGATTGTTGAGAGTTGCTGCTACAGCTGAAAATGCCGTCACATGATCAAGTCCCGTCATCATCATTGCAATTAACATTGCAGCAAATACGACTAAATAAATTGAAAAGAAGCCCCAAACTGCATCGACAATTCTATGCGATACAGCTTGCTTGCCGAGTTTTACTGGAATTTCAGCATTAGGGTGCACCAGTCGTTTAATTTCTCTAACACCCTGTTTGTATATTAGTAGTGATCTGATTACTTTTATACCTCCGGCTGTTGATCCAGCGGAGCCTCCAACAAAGCTTGCCAGAATAAGCACAACTGGAATTGCTCCCGGCCATGCTGCAAAATCAGATGTTGTGAAGCCTGTGGTTGTTGCTATTGAGACAGCATGAAATAAGCCTGTAAAAAAGTTACTGGAGTGATTTTGATAATTATATATGTATAGTGAAATTATCACGAAAATAGAAAGACCAAATATTATTTTTAGATAAGCTTTGAATTCCTGATCATTAATATAATGCGAAAAATTTTTATTTTGCCAGGTAAAAAAATGTAAGGAGAAATTAATACCAGCAGCAAACATAAAGAAAATTGCTACAAGCTCAATCATGCGGTTATCAAAATATCCAATACTTAAGTCGTGAGTCGAAAAACCACCTATTGCAACCGTAGAGAAAGCATGACAAATTGCGTCAAAACCATTCATGCCTGCTATGAAATAACTTATTGCGCATAGGGCTGTAAATACAAGATAGACATACCAGAGCGCCTTGGCTGTTTCGGTTATTCTTGGCGTGAGTTTATTATCTTTTATTGGCCCGGGCGTTTCAGCTCTGTATAGTTGCATTCCTCCGACCCCGAGCATTGGCAGGATTGCAACAGCAAGAACAATGATACCCATGCCGCCAAGCCACTGCAGCTGTTGTCGATAATATAATAAGGATTTTGGCAGAACATCTAAACCAGTTATGACTGTTGCTCCTGTCGTAGTTAATCCTGACATTGATTCAAAGATAGCGTCTGTGATTGATAAATTTAGAATATTGGAGAAATAGAAGGGTGCGGCACCGAAGACTCCCAATACAATCCAGAATAATGCGACCACTAAAAAACCATCTCTTAATTTAAGTTCATTGCTTGAATTGCGCACTGGGAGCCATGTGAGGAATCCCGCTAATATGGTTACAAAGAAGGCAGAAAGAAAAGGGTTCCATGCGTTATCTGCAAACAAAAAACCCACAATAACTGGCGGTAACATGGTTATGCTGAACAACATCAACAACAACCCAACAATTCTTTGTACAACTATCCAGTTCATTTATTATTCATGTTTTTTTGAATTTGGGGGGTTTCTTTTGAAATATTTTTTCAAGATCAGTAATGTTATTTCTGTCTGAGACAAACAAAATAAGATGATCGTTCTCTTCTATGACAGTATCATGATGGGTAATTATTACATTTTGATCTCTAACAATAGTAACGATATTGCAGCCACTAGGCAGATCGATCTCTTCAATCATTTTGCCAACAACAGAAGAGCTATCTTTGTTTCCATGCACTACGGTTTCAATTGCTTCTGCTGCACCTCGTCGGAGTGAGTGTACTTTTACAACATCACCTCCACGGACATAAGCCAGAAGAGAGCCAATAGTGATTTCCTTGGGCGATATTGCGATATCTATGGTTCCTGCTTCAACAAGATCTGCATAGGATGGTCGGTTCAATAACGCCATCACTTTTTTTGCCCCCATACTTTTTGCAAGCATTGCAGATAATATGTTTGCTTCTTCGGCATTGGTTAACGCACAAAATACATCAACACTATCGATATCTTCTTCAGTCAGCAGTTCTTCGTCAGCGGCATCACCAACCAATACAATTGCTTTATCTAATCTCTCTGAAATAATTTTTGCTCTTTCTGGGTTGCGCTCAATAATTTTGACTTGGTTGGTATTTTCAAGAGCTGCTGCAAGCCTTACTCCAATATGACCACCACCAGCAATTAAGACTCGCCTAACCGGACTTTCAATTTTTTTCATTTCGCTCATAAAAGTCCGAATATCTTTTTTCGCGGCAATAAAAAATACTTCGTCATCCGGACGGATGACTGTGTCTCCTTCGGGTTGTAATGGTTGCCCATTTCGATAAATGGCCGCAATTCTTCCTTCTGTATTGGGTATGTGTTCTTTCAGGGTTGAAATTTCTTGCCCTACAAGTAGCCCTTCATGGCTTACTGTAGCCGCCACCAACCTAACTTCACCATTGGCAAATTCGAGTACTTCTAATGCGCCTGGATAATGTATCAGTTGTTCTATGTGTTCACACACCAATTGTTCGGGACTTAGGCATAAATCAACTGGGATTGATCCTTCACCAAAGAGATCTTCGGTATGCAAATAAGCAGTAGATCTAATACGAGCAATTTTAGTTTCTGTATTAAACATTTTGGATGATATTTGACATGCTAACATATTGGTTTCATCGGAATCTGTTAGAGCTACCACAATGTCAGCGTCTTCACAGCCTGCACGTTTTAGTACGCTAGGGTGAGACGCATGCCCTGATATTGTCCTGATATCTAAACGATCTTGAAGCTCACGAAGCACATCTTTTTCGATGTCAACAACAGTAACGTCGTTACTTTCTTCGCGGGATAATTGTTCTGCTAATGAAGAGCCCACTCTTCCAGCTCCAAGAATAAGTATGTTCATGTTAATTTCCAGCAGTAATTAAATACATATGTAACACATTATTTATTAAATTTATAAAAGATCAAGGTTGGCGTAACTAACAACGAGCCATTTTGTTCCAACATTTTCAAAATTTACATGCACCCGAGCATGAGCTCCTTGACCTTCATAAGCAAGAACTGTTCCTTCGCCAAATTTTTTGTGTTGTACTCTTTGCCCTATACGAAAAGGTGACTCAGATATTAAATGTCTTTTTTTGTTGGTAATATTATGATTAACATAGCTTTGATTGTGATAGGTGCTTCTGATTTCTTCTTTCAGTTCGATGGGGATTTCGTCAATAAACCTTGATGATGGCGAAAAATTATCTTGACCATGCAGTTTTCTTTGTTCAGCAAAGGTTAAAACAAGTAATTCTTTTGCCCGTGTTATGCCAACGTAACAAAGCCTGCGTTCTTCTTCTAAGTCTTTTGGGTTAGATATTGATCGTTGGTGAGGGAAAAGTCCGTCTTCCATGCCGCACATAAAAACCATCGGGAACTCCAATCCCTTGGCTGAATGCACCGTCATTAATTGAACACAATCTTCCCATTCGCTTGCTTGTTCATCTCCTGCTTCTAATGCCGCATGCGCAAGAAAGGCATCTAGCTCTGACATTTCCTCATCCGACTCAAAGCTTTTTGCTGCACTTATTAATTCGCTGAGATTCTCGATTCTGGTTAAACCTCTCTCACCTTTTTCTTTTTCATATAGCTCGATCAGGCCGCTTAAATTTATTATGTGATCAATTTTATTGTGTAAGTCTAATTCATCAGTTTCTCTTCTCATTTTATTTATTAGAGAGACAAAAAAATTTAATTTGGAAAATTTCTTTCCAGTTGGATCATTTTCTATAAGATGAATAGAGGCGTTCCAGAGTGATGTTTTATTTTCTTTTGCGCAGTTCCTAATTAAATCTATATTTTTAGCTCCAATCCCTCGAGTGGGTTTATTGATAATTCGTTCGAGCGAAGCATCGTCTTTTTGATAATAAACTAATCTCAAATAAGCTAAGGCATCTTTTATTTCTGCGCGCTCAAAAAATCGTAATCCACCATATATCTTGTAAGGTAATGCAGCATTGATTAAAGCTTCTTCCAATGCTCTTGATTGTGCATTGGAACGATAAATAATTGCAACATCTGAACGATTATGTCCTTGTTTTTCCCAGTCTTGAATTTTTCCGGCAACAAAAGAAGCCTCTTCTCTTTCATTAAATGCAGCGAAGATTTGTATTAATTCTCCTGAGCTATCTTCTGTCCATAATTCTTTGGGCATTCTTGTTGCATTATTGGTGATTAAGGCATTGGCTGCTTTCAAGATATTTGCAGAAGAACGATAATTTTGTTCTAACGTAATCACTCTTGTGTCAGTGAAATCTTTCTGAAACTGATCGATATGCTCCATTTTTGCGCCACGCCAACGATAAATTGATTGATCGTCATCACCCACCACAAACGGTATTCCATCATCACCTGCCAATAAGCGTAAAAACGCATATTGGATTACATTTGTATCTTGAAATTCATCAACAAGAAGATGTTTAAATTTATTACGGTATTGGTTCAGTAGGCTGAGGTTGTTATGAAGTAATTCATATGTTCTTAACAATAATTCTGCAAAATCGACCAAATCAGATTGGTCACAAATATCCTGATAATTCTTATAAAAATTAATTTGTTGAGTTAGATCTGAGTCATTTTTATTACTTATTTGATGTGGCCTTAAACCCTCATCCTTTTTTTGGTTAATAAAATATTGTAATTCTTTTGGGTTCCAGCGGTTTTCATCAAGATTTTGATTTTTGAATAATCTCTTTATAATTCTTAGTTGATCATCTGAATCAATAATTTGAAAGTTTTTGTCGAGGTTAATATCTTCTGCATGTTTTCTTAAAAAACGATGTGCTAATCCATGAAATGTTCCTATCCAAAGATTGTGGACGGGTATCTGTAAAAGATTTTCAACACGGCCTTTCATTTCTTTAGCCGCTTTGTTAGTAAATGTGACGGCTAATAGATCATGTGGAGAAAGATTTTCAATTTTGATTAACCATGCAATTCGGTGCGTTAATACCCGAGTCTTTCCGCTGCCTGCTCCAGCAATGATTAACATTGGCTCGTTATTTCCAGTTACGGCTATCCGTTGTGGCTCATTTAATGGTTCAAGTATTGGAGTAACGTCCATTTTGGATTATATGAAATCGTTGATTCTTAAAAGCCAATAATGATCTATAAGTAAAGCTGCAAATAGGATTGTAAGGTAGTGAATTGAAAAACGAAAAACACGCATGGATAATTCAATGTTCTCCTCATTTTTTAATTTATGTGCATGCCATATAAAAGCAATTCCTGTGATAATTGCAGTCATTAAATAAATAAGTCCACTCATTCCGGTTTGATATGGCAAAATCGTTATTCCAACCAATAAAATTGTATAGTTAAAAATAAACAATCTTGTAAAAGCGCTTCCATGAGTTACTGGAAGCATGGGAATATTGGCGTTTTCATAATCTTCTTTTTTTGCTATAGCTAGCGCCCAAAAGTGCGGTGGAGTCCAAAGAAATATAATCAAGAAAAGAATTAGGGCATTACTATGAACTTCTCCAGTCACTGCAGTCCAGCCTAGAACAGGTGGCGCAGCACCAGCCGCTCCGCCAATTACAATGTTTTGGGGGGTGGCGCGCTTAAGATAAACTGTATATATAATTGCGTAACCGACTAGCGAAAGAAAGGTCAAAATCGCAGTCAATGAATTGATAAATATTATGAGAATAGTTATTGAAGCAATACATAAAATTGCTGCAAAAATAAGTGCTTTCTTTTGTGAGAGTTTTCCTTGTGGCAAAGGCCTGGTTTTTGTACGTGACATTTTCATGTCTATTTGTAAATCTAAAACATGATTTATAACGGCAGCAGAAGAAGCGCTCAGGCCTATCCCTAAAGCGCCAAATATCAGTATGCCGAGACCTGGCAACGATGGCGTTGCAAGAAACATACCGACAACTCCACAAAAGACAATTAAAATAACTACACGAGGTTTTGTTAGCTCATAATAGTCAAGCCATGTTGCTTTATTTTGTTGGAGGATCTCTTGCAATTTTATTTACCACGAATTAAATAGGAAGTTTTTGGAATGATGGTTCAAGGTAAAATTATATCATCAAATTTATCTGAGCTATGTTATCTGCCAATAACATTCATTAAAAATAAGACTTTTTAATTCTTATAATTAGGAAAATAACTGAAGCCAAGCACATCAAAAACCATTGAACGGCATAACCATAGTTAGTAGAGGGGTCAGAGATTTTTGGATCCCATTTTCTAATGTATCCGTTATCGTCTTCTGGACTTAATAATAAAATATATGGAAATGTTTTCTGACTTAACGCATCTTCTATTTCATTAATAGTTGGGTATATACCAATAATTGGCCATGAAGATTTATTTTTGAATGCTTCTGAATCTCTTATTCCTATTTTTGGAACATTACCCAACAACCCTTTTATTATTAGTTGTTTTTCGTGTATTTTTATATCAAATGGTTTTTGTTGTGGCATATTTTTTTGAACCCATCCTCGATTCACTAATAACCAGGGAAGAGATGCATTGATTTCAAAAGGGGTAACTATCATATGACCTAATTGCCCGTCTCTTATTATGTTGTCTATAATAATTTGCTTGTTATTTATATATTTTCCTTGTGCTTGAATTTTCTGATATAGCTCAAAATCAGTCATTGTGGTTATATTCAAATATTCATCAGAAGAAATGAATGTCTGCAATGTGCTTTTCTTTTCTTCTGCTCGTTTGAGCTGCCAAATCCCAAGTGACGCGAAAGAATATATTAAGATCAATGCCAATAAATAAGGCACTATTTTTTTTATTAAAATATTTATTTTTTTCTTTTGCATCACTAAAAACACTCATTTATCTTTTAGTTATCTGTGACACGTCAAAGGAGTATTCATTTGGGGTTGTTTGAGCAGTTCCGCCCCAGGCATGACCATAAATAAGTTCCAGCTCAATGTTGAAACAGTTGTTATTTTTTGATTTTTCCAGATACTCTTTAAACGAATTGAATTTTTTCTTGCCAGTCAGCCCATGATTTCTATTTCTCAAGCAATTTCTTGAGCCGCTAGCTGTTATGTCTTTGAAAAATGAATTTACATCTTCATATTTTATGATTAGCTTGTCTGAATCTAAAATTGGATCAAAAAGACCGGAGTTTAGTAATTGGTCCCCAATAATATGCATATCAATGAAATTATTAACATGTTCAAAGTTATCTATAGTTGACCAAGCTGCCTTAATGTTAGCAAAAGAATCTGGCCCAAGTGTCGAAAAGATAAATAAACCATCCTTACTTAACACACGATTAATTTCGTATAAGAAAAAAGACAGATTGTTAACCCAAGGCATTAGAAGATTTGAAAAAATTAAATCTATAGAATCATTTTTAAATGGCAAGATCTCTGCAGATGCTTGAATTTGATTAATATTACGCAATGCTTTGATATTATTTTTCGCGCTTAATAACATTGATCGAGAAATGTCTAGATTTGTTATTTGACAAGCTGGGTAGTTTTTGTCTAAAAATATGGCGCTCGACCCTAATGCACTACCCAAATCAACTGCTTGTTGCGGGGCAATTTTTATAGGCGCTAATCGGCCGATTAAATCTTTTCGGCAATGACGATGAATAAAATCAAAGTCAGAGAAAGATTGAGCACAATTATCAAATCTTTTTTTGATGTTATTTTGGAAAAATAAAGTGTCAGGCATGATGTAATGATTGTTCTTAAGGTCCATGATAATGGAGTATTATTCCAATAAAGATAATCATTCCGATGTAATGATTATGGTTAAAAGCCTTAAAACAGCCGTTTCTATCACGATTTCTAGCGAGCCATTGATGATAAATCATGAGCATGATTGAGACTATAATTGACAAATTGACCCAAATGTCAAATTTTTCCAAGTAAGACATATAGCACAGAAAACAGACCATAAGAGCCTGAAAGATGCCGATGAAAATTAAATCATAATTCCCAAAAAGTATAGCTGTGGATTTTATATTTAAGTTCAGATCATCATCGCGATCAACCATGGCATAAAAAGTGTCATAAATTAATGCCCACAATATTGCAATGCCAAATATCAACCACCCAACAAAAGGAACATGACCCAAGTGTGCCGCAAAAGCCATTGGTATTGCCCAACCGAAGGCTACACCAAGAATTAATTGTGGCACAGATAATATTCTCTTTATAAATGGATAAATGATAGTAATGCCAGCACCAAAAAAGGCTAATAATTTAGCTGCATTATTCAAAAAGTAGATTAAAGATAACGCAATTACCATCAAAAATAAAAACAAATACATTGCTTGATTTGCAGAGATTTTCCCTGACGCAATTGGCCGATCGCGAGTTCTTTTGACATGAGGATCAATCTTTCTATCGGCGAAGTCATTCAAAACACAACCGGCAGACCTCATAACAATGACGCCGATCAAAAAAATTATTAATATATCTAATTCTATTTGCCCCTTACTAGCTATCCATATAGACCAGAGCATTGGCCACATTAACAACAATATCCCAATAGGTTTGTCTAACCTCATTAAAAATAAATAATCTTTGATTGATGTTTTATTTTTCATTGTTATTAAAATAAGAGTGCTTAATTATACTTTTCCAAGTGTATTTGAATTTCCTAGCCATCGAAGAATTATTTCGTTTGTATTTTGAGGAAATTTTTCCATTATTATTGACGCTGTTTTTTGAACGCTCGGCATTAAATGACCATCTGTTGTTAGATTTGCAATTTTGTATTGAGGGAGTCCTTTTTGTTTTTTTCCTAAAATTTCTCCAGGGCCTCTAAGCTCAAGGTCTTTTTGAGCAATAAAAAATCCATCATTCGAGTCTCTTAGGATAGACAAGCGTTTATGTGCAATTGAATTTAATGGTGGCTTGTATAGAAGTATACAATGGCTTTTTGTATTTCCTCGACCAACTCTTCCGCGCAATTGATGCAATTGTGATAATCCCATTCTTTCGGCATTTTCTATAACCATTAAGTTGGCATTCGGTGCGTCTACACCAACCTCTATTACAGTAGTTGCAACGAGAAGATCTATTTTGGCGTTTTTAAACAATCGCATGGTATTTTCTTTGACAGAGCTCTTTTGACGACCATGAACAAGACCTATTTTAATGGGCTTAATTGCATTTTTTAGGTATTTAAAACGATTTGTTGCTGCATCAGCTTCGATACTTTCTGACTCATCAATCAATGGACATACCCAATAGGTTTGTTGTCCTTTTAAACATGCAATTTTAATTCTTTCGATAACAGAATTTCTTTTATTATTTGGTATTACAAGGGTTTTTACGGGTTTTCTTCCGCCTGGGAGCTCATCAATTATTGACGCATCAAGATCTGCATAAGCTGCCATTGCAAGTGTTCTTGGGATTGGTGTTGCTGTCATAATTAATTGATGTGGTTGATCTGATGTATTGCTTCCTTTTTCTCTAAGGGCCACTCTTTGATTTACGCCAAATCTATGTTGTTCATCAATTATAATAAGTACAAGACTTTTGAAATTAACACCCTCCTGAAAAAGAGCATGGGTTCCTATTATTAAATCTGCCTCACCTGTTTCAATTTGAGCAAGTAATTTGAGGCGCTCGGGTTGCTTTAAGCTACCGGTCAATTTTATTGTTTTAATTTCGGTGTTTTTGAACCACAAAGAAAATGATTCCATATGTTGTTCAACAAGTAATTCAGTTGGAGCCATTAATGCGACTTGTTTTTTGTTAAAAATGGCTTTTAGGCAAGCAATTGCAGCTACAATTGTTTTGCCAGACCCGACATCACCTTGTAACATCCTCATCATTGGCTGAGGCATGCTGAGATCTTTTAGTATTTCATTGGAAACTCTATTTTGTGCTGAAGTTAATTTGAATTCTAAAGTATTGATAAAATTTTTAATTTGTCTTTCACCTTTTTCTAAAGGGCTCGAGGTTGTGTTTTGTGCCAATATCCTAAGTTTTTTCAGACTCATGTAGTTAGCAAGCAGCTCTTCAAATGATAGCCGTAACTTATAAGGCATTAATTGGTCGGTTATGTTTTCGTAATTTATATCCTTTGGAGGATTGTGTAATTTAATTAGAGATTCTGTTAGCCCTGGAAGAGCAAGCTCCTTGAGAATATCTTTAGGTATTAATTCTTTTGGTTTAGAGAGCCGTAAAATTGCTATTGTTTGCTGTATTAAATTTCGTAATCTTCCTTGACCTACACTCTCAATTACAGAGTAAATAGGCGTAAGCGTTTCTTCTGTTTTGTATTCTTGGTTAGGGCTTAAAATGCGATATTCAGGATGAATCATTTCAAGTTGATTTCTATTTTCTTTCAAGAGACCGAAACAAACAACATTTGACTCTTTCTGAAATTGCTTAAATTGCGCGTTTGAGAAATGAAAAAATCTTAATTTTAGTAATCCAGAACTGTCATCAATAAGAACTTGCAATGCCCTTCGGCCATAAAAGAGAATTTTGCTTTCAATCACTTTGCCTTGAATTAAACAGCGTTTATTTATTGGCGCATTTTTTATTTCATATAAATTAGTACGGTCTTCATAACGTAATGGGAGCACAAAAAGAAAATCTTCAATAATTCTAATGCCTTGATTATTCAATTTTGCTTTGAGCGCAGGTCCGACACCTTTTAATGAGCTTATTTCATGATCAAGTTTTATCATACACTGGAAAAAATAATACCATTAGCTGCTGTGAGCTAAGATGGCTTCAGCTTCAATATCTGCACCCTTAGGTAGAGAGGAGACACCTAAAGCAGCTCTTGCTGGGTACGGATTCTCGAAATACTCTGCCATAACTTCATTTACTGCTGCGAAGTTTTCCAAATCTGTAAGGAATATGGTTAATTTGACAATATTATTTAAATTGCCATCAGCGGCCTCTGCGATGGCTTTAATATTTTTAAATACTTGATGGGCTCTTATTTTAAAATCACCTTCTACCATTTCCATGGTTTCAGGATTTAATGGAATTTGACCGGAAATAAAAGTTAAATTGCCAGTTGAAATAGCCTGAGAGTAAGTACCAATTGCTTGTGGGGCTTTATTTGTATGAATATTGTGCTTCAAGAATTACTCCTCGGTAATGTTAAGAGTTAGGATTTTTCACGTGAAATGCGATGAACATTTTTCATGTTGCGTATATTTCTTATAATACTAGCCAAATGAATTCTATTTTTTACACTTAAAGTAAATATTAATTCGGAATAATCTTCGTGACTGGAAACATCGACGGACTCAATGTTAGATTTTGAGTCGGCAATTGTGCTCGCTACTTCAGCTAAAACACCAGTTTTATTTTCGGTTTCAACGTGAATTTGACTGGAAAATTCTCTATCGATATTTTCATTCCAGCTAACATCCAGCCATTTTGTTGGATGTTTGCGAAATATTCTCAAATTTCTACACTTGTGATTATGAATCACTACTCCTCGACCGGAACTCATGTAACCCATAACATCATCACCCGGAATAGGGTAACAACAATGAGCATAGGTCAGAACCATTCCTTCAGTCCCTTTAATTACAAGGGTTGTGTGGGCTGTTTTTGCTTTTTTATTATCTTTTAACGCAAGATATCTTGCAGTCAATGGCGCCAATCTATCACCAAAACCAATTTGCTCATAGAGAACATTTAAATCTTTAACTCCTAATTCTTTTAATACTTCGTTCTGGCGTTTTTTGCCAATTTTTCGTAATGTTGTATCAATTTCTTTAAGGGCTGTATTGAGTAATTTTTTCCCTAGTGCAAAAGCATCACTTTTGCGAATATTCTTTAAATAATGTTGGATGCTTGAATGTGCTTTTGCGGTAACAGCGAAATTGATCCAGTTTGGATCAGGACTTGCTTTTCGGTCGGTTATTATTTTAACAGTTTGACCGCTTTGTAAGATTGTTTTTAAAGGGAAGCGCTCTCTATCTATTTCTGCTTCAATACATTGATTCCCCACATCTGTATGTACAGCATAAGCAAAATCAATGATTGTCGCCCCTTTTGGAAGAGGCATAATATCGCCATTAGGTGTAAAGACATATATTTTATCTGGGAATAAATCTACCTTAACATTTTCTAAAAATTCGGATGAACTCATATTTTCTTCAAATTCACCGACATTTTGAAGCCATTGATCCGCATGTATATGAGGGCTGGTTTGGTCTTTCTCTTTTGATTTGTATTTCCAGTGGGCCGCCACACCTGATTCCGCAACGCGATCCATTTCTTTAGTACGAATTTGAATTTCAATAGGCATCCCTTTAGGCCCAAATAAGGTTGTGTGCAAGGATTGATAACCATTAATTCTTGGTATTGCTATGTAGTCTTTGAATCGTCCAGGCATTGGTTTGTACAAACCATGAACTAATCCAATTAATTGATAACAATGTTTTGCATTGTTTACAATAATTCTAAAACCATAAACATCAACGATTTCATTGAGTAATCGTTTCTTGATCTTCATTTTTTTGTAAATGCTATATAATTGTTTTTCTCTACCAATAACAGCACCTTTTATATTTTCTTGTTTCATGGCTTTTGAGATTCTTGAAGATATTGTTCTTACAATTCTTTTTTGCCCTCCTTTGCTTTTTTGTATGGCTTTATTAATGACTTTATATCGGTATGGATAAAGGTGGCGAATGCCTAGATCTTCTAATTCATTTTTTATCTCATTGATGCCTAAACGGTTTGCAATAGGTGCATAAATATCAAGGGTTTCTTTTGCTTTAAGTTTTTTTTTATTTTCTGGAAGATATTCAAGCGTCCGCATATTATGGAGTCGATCAGTAAGCTTTATTAAAATTACGCGCATATCTTTAACCATTGCTAGAATCATTTTTCGAAATGTTTCTGCTTGCGCCTCAGCTTTATTGTAAAATTTTATTTGATCAAGCTTACTCACACTATCAACAAGAGAAGCAATTTCTGTATCAAAGTTATTTTCTATATCATTAAGAGTGATATTGGTATCTTCAATTACATCGTGCAAAAGTGCAGCTGAAATAGTTTGTTTGTCCATTTGCATATTCGCTAAAATCTGCGCAACACACAGAGGGTGGCATATATATGGTTCTCCACTTAAACGAGTTTGATCTTTATGAGCAAGAGCTCCATATTCGTATGCCTTCTTTATAAAGGCTTTGTCTGATGAGGGCAGATAGCTTGAAATTGATTCAAGAAGTATTTGGAGTAGCTTGTCTGGCCTCCTTGAATGATTTGTAATTTTATTACGAATTGAATTCGCGTAACCCATGTCAATTGTTTTCAGCAGGATAATGCGAAGATGTCATTATTGAGCATTAAAGAATTGTTATCTTCCTACAGATAAGCTTTGAAGCGGCATGATTTCATCAGATTCTTCTTCTTGTAGCAGCGCATTTGTAGCAATCTGATCTATTTCTTCAAGTACAGCGTTATTCATTTTGCCATCGGCAATTTCTCTTAAAGCAATTACTGTTGGTTTATCATTTTCTCTTTCAACAAGCGGCTCTGCTCCGTTTGCAATTCTTTTTGCTCTTTTTGAGGCAAGAAGAATCATATCGAAAATATTGTCAATTTTAGTCATACAATCTTCTACAGTTATTCTGGCCATTTTAACTCCTATGCTTTTTGACCACTTAATTACACAATTCTAACCTACTTATGAGTTAACTACACAATATCTTATTAATTTTTTTTATTAATTTTGGATTTTTTGTGCAATTGAGTTTATTTGCAGCAGAAAAGATCAATTCAAGCTCATTGCTCGCAAGTTCGAGATTATCATTTATTATACAATAATTAAATTCACTCCAATGTGACATATCTTCTTCAGATTCATTAATGCGTTGCTTAATTGTACCTCTGGAATCTGTTCCTCTGTTGGTTAATCTTTCGTGCAGCGATTCTTTTGATGGAGGCATGATAAAAATAGAAGTACACGCAGGTATAGATTTACGAACTTGCATAGCTCCTTGCCAGTCAATTTCCAATATTGCATTACAATCGTCATTAAGTATGGTTTCTATTTGCTTTTTACTGGTAGCATAGTAGTTACCAAAAACTTTTGCATATTCGATAAATTCATTATTAGATTTTAGGCGATTAAATTCCTCATTCGTTATAAAAAAATAGTCACGCCCATGTACTTCATTTTTTCTTGGTGCTCTTGTGGTATAAGAAATTGAATATTTTATTTTTGAGTTTCTGCTAATAAGAGACTTAACTAAGGTCGTTTTTCCTGCTCCAGATGGAGCGGAAATAACAAATAATTGCTGAGCATTTTTCATAATAATTCTTTTACACTGCTTCGTAATCAGATATTTTGGACATGTTTTTATATTTGTTCAATTATAATTCTTTATTTTTGTATAGATATGTCATTTCCGATAATAATGATATTAATTTTAGAGAATAAATTTTTAAATAGAGGTTTATTAATGAGAAATAATGGAAGAGAAAATAATGAGTTACGAAAAATTGATTTTCATTTAAATTATACGAAAAATGCTGAGGGCAGTGTCCTAGCTGTTTTTGGAGATACGAAGGTTTTGTGTAATGTGTCAATAGAGTCAGGGGTGCCACGTTGGATGAAAAAAGAAGGACGTGGGTGGATAACTGCAGAATATGGAATGCTTCCCCGTTCAACCAATACAAGAAACATCAGAGAATCGTCCAGGGGCAAGCAGAGCGGAAGAACCCATGAAATTCAAAGATTAATTGGACGATCGATGAGAGGAGCCACAAATCTAGCAGCACTTGGCGAGCGAACCATAACAATTGACTGTGATGTTATTCAAGCTGATGGAGGAACAAGAACAGCTGCAATTAGTGGCGCTTACCTAGCGTTGAAAATTGCTATAAATGAATTAATGATAAAGAACAAAATAGACCTTGATCCGCTCCCAAGATATTTAGGTGCTATTTCAGTTGGTATAGTTGAAGGGGTTCCGATTTTGGACTTAGATTATCATGAAGACAGTCATGCTGAAACAGACATGAATATTATAATGGATGGTGATGCTAATTTTATTGAGATACAGGGCACTGCCGAAAGCAAAGCATTTAATAAATTGGAACTAGAAAAGATGTTAGAGCTTGCTGATAAAGGCATAAAAGAAATAATTGAAATACAGAGAAATTTATTTAATAAATATATGTAAGCTTTATTTATATGACAGCAAAAAAAATTATTATTGGCTCAAATAATCAGGGGAAAATAAAAGAGTTTCGTAAATATTTTGAACCTTTTCAAATAAATATTGTGACTCAGAAGGACATGAATATTCTTCCAACCGAAGAGACCGGCAAGACATTCCTATCTAATTCTATACAAAAAGCTCGATATATATCATCTTATACAAGACATCCGGTTATTGCTGATGACTCTGGGCTGGTGGTAGAAGCATTAGGTGGCAGTCCAGGAATATATTCGGCGAGATATGCTGGAATAGATTCCAGCGATCAAGATAATATAGATTTATTAATGAAACAGATGCAAGGAGAAATCAACCGCCGAGCTTATTTTCATTGTTCTTTGGTATACCTTCGTTCTTGTAATGATAATAATCCTGTTATTGTTGAGACAAAGTGGGAAGGGATGATTTGCGAGAAAAAAATTGGTTGCAATGGGTTTGGCTACGATCCAATTTTTTATATACCAGAGTTAAAAAAAACCGCAGCTCAACTCTCTGCTGTTGAAAAGAATAAGATTAGTCATCGCGGCCAAGGGATAAGAAATTTAGTTCAAAAATTACAACAAATTAGAATTATTCCTAAAACATAATAATGCACTTGTTTCCGCCTTCACTTTATATTCATCTGCCATGGTGCTTATCTAAATGCCCATATTGTGACTTTAATTCTCATAAATTAAACAATCGATCTAACAAAAATAAATATATTCAATCATTAATGAATGATATACGAGCTGAAGCAGAAAGATTTTCTACTGCAAAATTAAGAACAATTTTCATTGGAGGTGGAACACCCAGTTTATTTAATCCAAATGAGATTGAGAAAATATTGCAATGTGTAAAAGAAAATTTTTTCGTTAATGAGCACTGCGAAATAACAATGGAAGCAAATCCAGGCTCAATGGAGCATTATAAATTAAGTGATTATCAAGAGGTTGGAATTAATCGTTTATCTTTAGGAGTGCAAAGCTTTAATAAGCGGTCGCTTGAGTTATTAGGAAGATTGCATAGTGTTGATGATGTTTATTCGGTTTATGAAAAAGCAGTGCTTGCAGATTTTAATAGTATAAACATTGATTTGATGTATGGTCTTCCAGGACAAAATATAGAGATGGCTGTAAATGATATAAAGGCTGCGGTTAATCTTCAAGCTCAACACATATCATACTATCAGTTAACTATAGAGCCTAATACACAATTTTATAATAAAAAACCTGAAAATATGCCAACGTCTGATGATAATTTTGCAATTCAGGAAAAGTGTTTTTCTTTTTTATCAAATGCCGGATACACAAGATATGAAATATCAGCATTTACAATGGCTGGATATGAGTGCCAACATAATCTTAACTACTGGAGATATGGCGATTACATTGCAGTTGGAGCAGGAGCACATGGTAAATACCGTTATGAAAATCAAATTAAGCGATATCAAAAACCAGCAAATCCAATTTTATATATGGAGGGCAATTATAAAAAATTTAAAGAGTATAAATTAGTAACACTTGAGAATTCAGATATTATTTTTGAATATATGTTAAATAATTTAAGATTAATATCTGGGTTTACAGAAAATCATTTTGAAATATCAACTGGCATATCATTCAAGCGTATCGAAGAAAAACTTTATAAACTCAACGAGTTAGGAATGATAAAGAAATTACCTGATTCTCATTGGCGGCCAACTGCGCTAGGGTTTCGTTTTTTAGATGACATGCAGGTAGAATTTTTATCTATTTAGGGTATTTTTTTTGTTATAAAAATCATCAAAATACCTAAAATAGGAAAATCTTTATTCACACTAAATGTTGTTCACTATATTTTACTTATAAAATTCACCTAAATTAAGGTTTGTAGGAAAAAAAATACCATAAGTTATTGATATTATTAATTATAATAAAATGTACATAAATTAATCATTTTAGTAAAAATGCTTTATACATGCTAACTTAGCGCTGTGACTCAATTTTCTTACACAGGTTTATCCACAGGTTCTGTGGATAATTATCATATTGAAAAATAGCTTGAAAAAACATTAGTTTATAGCTATTCTACGCGCCCGAATTATTACTTACTCAATCACCTTTGGAGAGCGTTAAATAATGAAAGCAGATATACACCCCGAGTATAAAGAAATCAATGTTACTTGTAGTTGTGGTAATACTTTTTCTACACGCTCTACATTACAAAATGACCTCACGGTTGAAGTTTGCTCATCGTGTCATCCTTTCTATACAGGTAAACAAAAGATAGTAGATTCTGCGGGTAGGGTTGATAAATTCCGAAGAAAATATGGCAAGAAATGAGGTCTATTATTCTCACGCATAATGGAATCGCTATATGACAAAAAAACATTGTAAGTTATATATTTCTGATCAATCAGAGTCACTTGAGCTCGAAATTCAGAAAGGCGCAATGGGTCCTGATGTAATTGATATTGGCAAACTGTATAGCAAAAAATCTGTTTTTACATATGATCCTGGGTTTATTTCCACAGCAAGTTGTGAAAGCAAAATAACATTTATTGATGGCAAAAAAGGAATTTTGCTATATCGAGGTTATCCAGTAGAACAGCTTGCGAAATCTTCCAGTTTCACCGAAGTTGCATATTTGCTTTTATATGGAGAATTACCTAACAAAAGCATGTTGAATGATTTTGCAGAATCTATTGCACATCACACAATGCTAAATGAAGGAATGTTACGTTTATTTAATGGATTTCGTTATGATGCTCATCCTATGGCCATGCTTTCGGCTATTGTTGGTTCAATGTCAGCTTATTACCATGACACAATGGATATTAATAGCGCTAATGCAAGAGAAATTTTTGCTCATAGGATAATCGCTAAATTACCCACAATTGCCGCCGCGGCATATAAGCATTCAGCAGGCCAGCCTTTTGTATACCCTCTGAACAATTACAATTATTGTGAAAATTTATTACATATGTTTTTTTCAGTTCCTGCGGAAAATACAAAGATAGATTCCATAGCTGCAGAGGCGCTTGACTTGTTATTCATTCTTCATGCGGATCATGAACAGAATTGTTCAACATCTACTGTAAGAATGGCGGGAAGCTCAGGAGCAAATCCCTACTCTGCAATAGCTGCTGGTATTTCTGCTTTATGGGGACCTGCTCATGGAGGAGCAAATGAAGCAGTTTTGAAAATGTTGGTGGAGATAGGTAATAAGAAGAATATAGAAAAATATATTGCAAAAGCCAAGGATAAAGATGATCCATTTCGCTTGATGGGGTTTGGTCATCGCGTTTATAAAAATTATGATCCAAGAGCAAAGATTATTAGAGAGATGTGCCATAAAGTACTTAAACAAAAAAATAGGCCTGATTCACCTTTACTAGAGCTAGCAATTGCTCTTGAAGAGGTAGCATCACATGATGCCTATTTTATTGAAAAGAACTTGTATCCTAATGTTGATTTTTACTCAGGAATTATATATCAAGCTCTTGGGATACCAACTTCTATGTTTACAGTAATGTTTGCAATCGCAAGAACGGTTGGGTGGGTGGCACATTGGCGAGAAATGATCACTGATACAAACACTAAGATTAGTCGCCCGCGACAATTATATACTGGAGAAATACAGAGGGAATATGTTCCTCTAGATGACCGGAAGTGAAGGCGCTAACAGTTTCTCTAGTTTCTTAAGTTTAATTCTTTTCATCGGTTTATTATCTATTCTGCTGATAGGCGCATGCTTGCTTTCTTTGTATGAAAATATAGTAAGCTCAATATTTGTATCTTGATAATTGAATTTTAATCCCATAAATTTCTTGTTTATTTTTTGGTTAATCTTTAATTGTCTTTCATGCGATCTATAGAATATTTTATATTTTTCTAAGACGTGAATTATTTCTTCTGAATTATCAGAGGTTAAGTGGATGTTAATTATGGAAGATTTTGAAGCCGTTTCATTTGCAACGGAACCCACTAAAAATGGCCGATAATTATTGAATAATTGCATAATAATTAATGCAGTGCTTCTCATTGAATAAATTAAATTACTATGAGATTTATGATGGAATATTTCAAAGTGTTGAAAAAGTTTTTTTTCTACTTCAGAATTATTTGGTAAGCATCCTTTTTTTTCAGCATTTAAAATTTTTGCAGCTTTCGCTTTCGCCACACTGAAATTTTCAATTCCTTGTTCAGCAATAATTCGTGCAGATTCTTGTGCAATCATATCTTTTAATTTCGTTGTTGTATCAAACATTTTCAATTAAATATATCTCTTGATTCTTCGTTTTCTGTACAAACGGGGATAGCTCCCTTGTAAAAGATTTCAAACATTGTTTCATCCGTATCGGTTGGTTTTGCTGGGCAACCGGTTATTTTAGAAATTCTTATTGTGACCATATCTTTTGGCATTGACATGCTGCGTTGGGGCACATCTTTTAGGGTAGCGCGCATTAATTCGATCCAAATAGGGAGAGCTGTACGTGAGCCTTGTTCACCAATTCCAAGAGACTCGTTGTTGTCATTCCCCACCCATACAACTGCAGTAATATCTTTATTGAATCCTGCGAACCATGCATCCCGATAATCGTTTGTTGTTCCTGTTTTCCCAGATAGATCTTGCCTTCTTAATGCACGGCTGGCTCGAACGCCTGTTCCTCTGTTTATGACATCTCTTAGCATGTCTTGAATTAGGAAAGCATTTTGTTCTGAGATAATCCGTGGAGCTAAATTTAAGTTTTCAAATAATTCGGGTGCAGTTTTTGCATTCGGTTGGTATATATCTGCTGCAATTGCCATTTGTTGTAAAGCTAATTGCTCTTCTTCATTTTGATTAAATCTTTTTTTGATTTGTATTGATGAAGAGATATTTTTAGCAGATTCAGTACTTTCACAAAAAGTACAAACAATAGGATTGTCATTTTTATAGATTAATTCATTTTCAGAATTTCTAATGGAATCAATTATGTATGGTGTAATTGAGTACCCTCCATTTGCAAATACTGAGTATGCTTGAGCCATATCTAAAGGAGATGCTGAACCTGCACCAAGTGCTAAACCTCCATTTTCAGGAAGACCTGTTTCACTGAAACCAAAAGGTTTAATGTGCTCAATAGCATTTTTTATTCCTATCTTTTCAAGAAGAAGTCTAACCGTTGCTAAATTCATGGAACGAACTAGCGCTTCTCTTAATCTTTGTTCACCATAAAATTTACCGCTGTAATTTGAGGGTCTCCAGTCTTGCTCTAACTCTATCGAATTCATTACAACAGGAGCATCTAGCAATATGGTTGCAGGCGTATTTCCTTGTTCGAGCGCCGCTGAATAAATAAATGGTTTGAATGATGAGCCTGGCTGTCTTCTTTTGTTTAATACGTGGTTAATTTTATTTATATTGTAGTCAAATCCACCACTTAGGGCAGAAATTGCTCCATCAAATGGATCAATCGAAACAACCCCAGAGTTTGCCAATGGGATTTCTGCTAAAGCGTATTCTCCTGTTGTAGTTGGCATGACATAAATAATGTCACCAGATTTCAATACATCTTCAACAATTTTAGGTGGAGGCGAATAAGAAAGACCGTTGTAGGGTTTTGCCCATTTTATTGTTCGCCAAGATAATTCTGCTCTTTTTCCTGAACTAAAAATTATATTGGCTGAATTATTAAAATTAAGGCTAATTACAAGTGCCGGTTTAAGTGCAGCAAGATCATTAATATTTTCAATTGATAGACGAATGTTTTCTGGCCATTTCTCAAGTGGCAAGGAAGTATTTTGAGCGGTTAAGTCAATGTGCCCTATCGGACCTTTATATCCTTGTCTTTGCGTGTATTGTAAAAGCCCTCTTCTGAGCGCATAAGTTGCTGCTTTTTGCAGAGTAGAATCAATTGTTGTTATAACTTTGAAGCCATCTCTAGTAGCCTTTGTGCCATATTTTTCAATCATAGCAATTCGTACCATTTCCGCTACATATGGCGCAGATAATTCACTTGCTGTGCCATGTAACTTTGAAATCATAATTTTTGATGTTGCTTTCTCATAGCTTTTTTCATTAATAAAATTTAAATCTAACATCCTTGAAAGAACATAGTTTCTTCTAATTTTTGCCAGAGTTGGGCTTCTAACTGGATTATAATTTGAAGGTGCTGGAAGAAGTCCAGCCAGTGTTGCTGCTTCAGCAATATCGATATCTCTGATATTTTTCCCAAAAAATACTTGTGCTGCGGCAGCTACTCCATAAGCTCTTTGGCCAAAAAACATTTTGTTTAAAAAAAGTGTCATGATTTCCTCTTTTGTAAATTCTTCCTCTATGTTTAATGCCAAAAAAATTTCAAGTATTTTTCGGGTAAATATTCTTTTACGATTTAAAAAATAATCTCGAGCTAATTGTTGAGTTAATGTGCTTCCACCACCACTAATTTTTCCAGTTCCGATGATTTTTATTGCAGCTCTTAATATTCCCTGATAATCAACACCAGGGTGCTCAAAAAATCGACGATCTTCGGCAGCTATAAAAGCTTGAATGACATGATTAGGTAGATCTTCGTAATTTAGATTAATTCTTTTTCTTTCTCCTATCTCATCTATTAATCTGCCATCGCGAGTGTAAATTTTAAGCGGAGCTTCTAGAGGAATTTGGCGAATAGTTTCTGCTGCAGGTAAACTTGGTTTGACATAATAATAAGCTCCAAATATTCCAGCAGCAATAATTATAGATAAAATTAAGGTTAATCCGCTTAAGATAGATATGAAGCGCAAAATGTTCTTTATAATTAACTTTCTGTATTTTAAAGCTATACTCATATATATAAAATTAACTCAATGAAACGTATCAATCTATATTTTCATCTTTTATTTTTTTCAAATTAGATTATAAACTTTTTATTGTGTCGAATAATTTTATATTAATTGGTTAGAAGAGAGTCATATTGGCAGGATAATTGATATTACTTGCAAAGAGAAAAATATGAATCAATCAAAAAATTACTTTCTTGTTGGTCCAATGGGTGCAGGCAAAACTGCTGTTGGGCGCCAATTAGCAATATTACTGAATTATGAGTTTATTGACTCTGACGAAGAAATTGAATTGAGAACTGGAGTAGATATTCCATTTATTTTTGAAAAAGAAGGCGAATCAGGCTTCAGGAAAAGAGAGAAAAAGGTAATTGATGAAATGACAGAAAGGAATAATATTGTGTTAGCAACAGGCGGCGGCGCCATATTAAGCGAGCATAATCGCAAACATCTTATCTCAAGAGGACTAGTTATTTATTTGTTTGCCAGTATTAAAAAACAAGTAGAGAGAACAAGTAGAGGCAAAGAACGACCACTGATTAATAATCAGGATTCTCGAAAGATTCTTCATGATTTAATGAAGATTCGCGAGCCACTGTATCGAAATATAGCGGATTTTATTATTATGACGGATGGAAGAAAAATTAATAGTGTCGCAAAAGAGATATTTAATGAAATAACTTAGAGGAATATTATTTGATTAAGTTCAAATAAAAAATAATCTAAGCAAACTGCTAGATTAATAGGTAATTAAGTTGAAAAATCAAACAATCATTACTGTTAAATTGGACGATAGAGCATACCCAATAACAATAGGCGCTTCGATACTGGAGAATAAATTTGACTTTGATCCATGGATTAAAGGCAAAGATTGCTTAATTGTTACTAATGTGAACGTAGCGCCTTTGTATTTAGACCTATTATTATCCAACATAAAGAACAAGAAAGTTGAAACATTGATTTTACCGGATGGTGAAAGCAATAAGACGCTGCACATTTGGTCTCAGATACTTGATAAATTGGTCGCAATGAAAGCAAACCGTGATTCAACCGTGATTGCTTTAGGAGGCGGAGTAATAGGAGATGTTGTTGGGTTTGCATCAGCTTCTTATATGCGTGGATTGCCGTATATTCAAATACCAACAACATTATTATCTCAAGTAGATTCTTCGGTTGGCGGAAAGACAGGCATTAATCACTCTCAAGGAAAGAATCTAATTGGCGCCTTCTATCAACCTAGTTTGGTGTTGGTTGATATCAATACACTTTCCACTTTACCCAATCGAGAGCTTATATGTGGTTTAGCTGAGATTATCAAATATGGGGCCATATTTGATAAAGAGTTTTTTTGTTGGCTAGAAAAAAATATAAGTAATTTATTAAATAGAAATTCTGAAGCATTAGTGCACGCAATTTCAATCTCCTGCAGCATTAAAGCAAAAATTGTCAGCGAAGATGAATTTGAAACGGGCAGAAGAATAATATTAAATTTTGGTCACACATTTGCTCATGCACTTGAAAATCTATTGGGGTACGGCAAATTACAACATGGAGAAGCAGTAGCTATAGGCATGATTTTGGCGGCAAAGTTAAGCCCGATAGAAAACGACGATTTAGAAAGATTAGAGCATCTCATCAAAAAAGCACAATTGCCATGTAAAGTGGATTCAATTGATTCAAATGAGATGCTTGAAATAATGTTGCTAGACAAGAAGGTGAGAGCAAAACAACTTCGATTGGTATTATTAAGCTCTTTAGGCAATGCGTATGTCGAAGAAGATATCAGCCATGAAAGAATCCTAGATGTAATAAATAAAACCTTGTCTTAATTTGAACGTCCGAGCAAAAAGGGTACTTGCAAGCTATGCCGCCAAAGAAAGTAATAGTTTTGGAAGGCAGTTTAAAGAGGCGCCACCTTTGTTTCGTAGTGAATTCCAGAGAGATCGAGATAGAATAATTCATTCTGGTGCATTTCGTCGGTTGGTATATAAAACGCAGGTTTTTGTTAATCATGAAGGCGACCTATATAGGACAAGATTGACACATTCTCTTGAAGTGTCACAAATAGCGAGAACTATAGCAAATGCTTTGAATCTAAATGAAACGCTTGTTGAAGCAATTGCTCTGGCTCATGATTTAGGTCATACCCCATTTGGCCACGCTGGACAA
>Ga0163108_10000591_pt1 | contig 27112 bp, 41 predicted proteins | sample Fk1155metaG_FD_109644 | JGI IMG/M metagenome (GOLD analysis project Ga0163108, IMG submission 109644) | Marine microbial communities from the Central Pacific Ocean - Fk160115 155m metaG | ecosystem: Environmental > Aquatic > Marine > Oceanic > Photic zone | place: The Central Pacific Ocean...
ATTTGCAGAAGAAATAAACCACCCAGAAGATGATGATGGTTATGATTTGTTTATACCATATGAAAAACTATGCAGTAGTTATGATGAAGAGTGGAAGCATACTGTTGGGCTTTCCGCCAAACATTTTCCATCTTTATGAGTATCATTAGCAATGAAGCATTTAAGCTTCGCAACACACAGAGAAACAGGAGAATAAAAATGGGTAATTCAAAAAATGGATACGAACTTCGCACAGACCTTTTGGGAATGGCGATTGGCATTTTAGAGAACAGGGCTACTCAGCTTTTGCAAAATGAACATTTAAAGCCAGAGGGAACGCGCAACGCCGTAGAACCTTATACGACCGATGATGTTTTGAGCGAAGCAGAGAGACTTTATCAATTCGTTCAAGATAAGGGTTAAACAAAAAGAGTAATAAAGGCCCCTGTGCTTAAGCGGTGTACCGCGCATGATTCGTTCATGGCATAGGGGCCTTGCTCTGTCTAAAAAGGAATTATAAAATGGATAGCGATGAAAGAACCGGCCTTAACAACAGAGATATGTTGTTTACTCTTTTGACTGCTCTTGTGAAAAAGAATGATGGAGAAATTAGAATCTCCGAAGATGAAATGGATGCAGTTACCAAGAAGGATATGATGATGATGTATTATGACAAAGGTGCAAAAGAAATTATTTTGTCTTTAAGCCTTTTAACCGGACCAACAGAAGGCGATTTCTGTTAGCGGGAAAGATATGAATAAAGCTTTATGTTTGTTGTTTCTGGCTGGATGCAGCCATCATGAGATTTCTCCTTATAGAGTTTCTAAAAAAACTTATATTGCAGTTTCGGAAAGCCCCTGCGTAGACGGCACTCTTGTCAATGTGAACCAAGCAGGTTGCGAAAGTCTTTATTGGGAGCCTGTTCCAAACAGTCCTGTTCTAAAGATTCGTTGCACTTATGCTCCAGAGGATAGTATGTGGACAAAGTCATCTTTTTATGCTGTGCCACACAATCATCAAATTGAGTATTCTAATTGGTTTTTGTTTTGCGAGGATAGATACGTTAAAATGTACTCTGCACCATATGGTATACAGATGGAGAAGGGCGATGACTGAACATGAATTTGTATTTTGGCTTCGTGGGTATATATCTGATGGAAAAATTTTAAATGAAAAAGAAGTTAATCGTATCAAAGAATATTTAAATAAAATCGGAAATTTACAAAAATGATCCAAACAATTCAAAATGAAAAAATAAATTGGTTTGTTAATTTTATTATTAATAATGATGATTTGCTTTCTTTGAACCCAGTTATTGCAGGCGGCTCTATGCTATCCCTGTATCGTGCTATACGTTTGCACGATACAGATGCCAAGTGGGAAGAGTTAAAACGCTTCTTGGAGAAAGCACCAAAGCTTGCAAAGATCGATCCCTTTGGAGACATTGATATTTGGTTTAAAGACAGCAACCCAATTCATTCTGGAGAACATCAATATAACTGGTTAGTAGCCGATTGTGGACCGATGGGGGCCAATTCACAAAGCGAATTGGTCCCTGTCACTCTGGGAGGCCCAGAGCTTGGTTTAGAGAGATTCAGCAAAGCATCTAGTTGGGCCAATTCTTACCAGACTGTCAACAGGACGAGGTTATCTCCTGTATACAGCGGAGAGGTTCAATTTATAAAAAAGCCTATAGCTTCTGTTGAGGAGCTTCTGTCTTCATTTGACTTTGCAAACTGCTGTGTTGCATGGTATGATGGAAAGCTATATTATGACGACAGGATTGATGATGCTTTTTCTAAGTTTGAATTAAAAATGAATAACAAGGAACCCTTTGAAAGAGACTCGATTGCTATGAGAATCTTTGGTGCCCTTAGAGCATTTAAATATTCAAATAGATATAATCTTGATTTTGATTCAAAGATAACCGAATATCTTTTCAAGCTTTATGTTGACTCAAAAAATATTGACTATAATAAATATGGCAATAAGGTAGTTGAGATAGAAACATTATATGGCAAAAGCATTTCATCTGTTAGTACATTAAAAGGGATGGTATCACATTTCCATTCTTTGTTTAAAAAGTTTTCAAAGATGAAGTATTTTAAAAAAGAATATGCGCTTTATTTGGTTGACTGTGCAGACAGCTTTGGTGGTCTAAAAGACTTAATAGAAGAGTACTCCAAAGAAGAAACAACTAGCGACAACGGTGTTGTTGCTAATCTGGAAGTCGCTCTTCCCGACGTAGATACAAATACTATTTTATTTTGAGGAAAAAATGAATCGTTATAAACGATGGTTCCAACTTCAGTCTGATAATTATATGAAATCTTTAAATGAAATAAACAAACTCAAAGAAGAAAACGATGCTCTCAAAGAGGCTGTGACAGAAATTGGATATGAATTAAGCGATGAACAGCTTGAGGTAGTAATTGGTGGAATGTCAGAAGGCAAATATCAATTATATATAATAGATCTTATTAATGAATATAGACATTCAATTATTAAAAGTTAGTAATGTATAGACATAAGATGTTATTTGTTTTTTAACGGAATGGAAGTTGACCATGAAGAAACGCCATTTAAATCTGGTATAATATTAAATGTTCCAAATGTAACGAGAACCTGTGGTTGCGGAGAATCTGTAGCCTTTTGATAATAGGTGGTAATAAATGTCTGATGGAATTACAGATTTCTATAGAATGAATCAAACAAGAATCCCTGGTGACAAAGAATATAGTGTACCAAAGAACTCTGACGGCAGGCCAACGTGGGATGATATATGGTCAGCTTTTGCTGTATCTATATCAAAGCGATCTTATGATCCAAAGCACAAAGTTGGCGCTGTAATTGTTGCTGACGATAACACTCAAGTATTGGCAATAGGATATAATGGAGATCAAAAAGGCGGTCCAAACAAAAGAGACTCCTTAGAGGTTGGCAAGTCTGGATTCATCCATGCTGAATTAAATGCATTAATAAAATGTGATTATAATTTTCCAAAAAACAAAAAATTATATGTAACTCTCTCTCCGTGTGTTTCGTGTGCAAAGGCTATAATAAATGCTGGAATAAAGAAAGTAATATATACAACGAAGTATACTGATGATGGCATAAAACTTCTCAAACAACATAGAATTATTGTAACACAATATTCAAAGGTATAATTAAAATGAAATTAAACAATCTTACTGTATCATCTGCTTTAGATATTGCCGGTCAAAGTGGTGTCTTTTCAAAAGAAAGCTTTAATTCTGGAGATATTGTTTTATCTTTAACCGGACAAACCCTTTCGGAACCCACTCGTACCTCAATAAAGGTTGGAGAAAGCCAACATATTGATGATACTATTGGAAACTTTATAAACCATAACTGCAACCCTACCTGTAAGATTGAAAACAAAAGAGTAATTGCAATTAAGAATATAAAAGATGGTGATGAAATAACTTTTGATTACTCTGAAAATGAAGATAAATTAGCAAGTCCTTTTATATGTTCTTGTTGCAACAAATTAATTTCTTAATAAAAGCTTATGAGCGTATCATTAAACCCCTGGACAAGTCGGGCGTATGAAACTATAATAAAAGATTATTGGAACTTTAATTATTATTACAATAATCCTTTATACAAAGATGATTCAAAAGTCTTTATAAGGTCTACCCCTCCAACCTGGAAGAGAAGAGGGGAAATAGCAATAGCAGTACTTCCTAGTTATCCTATTCTTCCTTATCGTTATGGCAAACATGAAACATCAAATGATGATTGGGACATAGAGCCTTCTGAGTTTATGTGTATATTTCTCCCTACTGCTCAAAACAAATTAAATTCTTTTTATTTTTATGAGCCAAGCATAGACCTTGCTATATTAAAAGCTGATATTTTAGCTTCGGAAAAAGGATATATTATTCCCGATGTTTTTAACTTTCCCACCTTATAAAAGGATGCTTAAATGTGTGGTTTTCTAACATATCTTGGAAACACAATCTCAACAGAAGACTTGATTAAATGTTCAGACAGAATTAACTATAGAGGTCCTGATAATTCAAAATACGAACAGATCGCTTCTAACGTAACCTTCTTCTTCCATAGGCTTTCAATCATTGATACATCAGATCTTGGCAATCAGCCACTATCTCTTGGCCGTATTTCTCTTGTTTGCAACGGAGAAATCTATAACCATAAAGAGCTAAAGAAAAAATACAACTTTAATACATATTCTGATTCTGATTGCGAAATTATATTACATCTTTATAAAAAGTTTGGAATAGAAAAAACCTTGACTATGTTAGATGGAGTATTCGCCTTCACGCTGTACGATGGAAGTACAGATATTCTTTATGCCGCAAGAGATCCCTTTGGTGTTCGACCAGCATTTTTTGGACAAACAGATATTAATGGAGAGATTCTTTTTGCATCGGAAACAAAGGCTATAAGCGATCTTTGTCATACGATAATTCCTATGCCACCGGGAACATGGTGGAGTTCAGAATACCCAGAATCATTTACCTCACATTATTGTTGCCAATATATGATAGATCATGGTCTTTCAGAAGATGAAACACTAAAAGGCATAAGGCGCAACTTGGTATATGCTGTAGAAAAAAGATTAATGTCAGATAGAGAGATTGGATGTTTGTTATCTGGAGGTTTAGACTCAAGTCTTATAGCCTCCTTGGTATGTCATATGCAGAAGGGATATAGACTAGTCAATGATAGATGGGAGCTATTTCCAGAATTAAAAAACACAGCTCTAGTGAAAACATTTAGCATAGGAATGAATGGTAGCCCTGATTTAGAATATGCAAAAAAAGTTGCCAACCATATAGGTAGTGACCATAATGAGGTTGAGCTATCGGAACTAGAATTTTTGAGCGCAATAGAAGAAGTTATATATAAGATTGAATCATTTGATACAACCACGGTTAGAGCTAGTGTTGGAAACTATCTTGTATCAAAATTTATTAAAGAAAATACAGATTGCAAAGTAATTTTTAATGGAGATGGAGCCGATGAAGCTTGTTGTGGTTATGTTTACAACATAAATGCTCCAACCCCTATGGATATTCACAATGAATCATCTAGATTATTGCGAGAACTATATATGTTTGATGTATTAAGATCAGATAGAAGTATAAGTTCTAATGGGTTGGAGGCTAGAACTCCGTTCTTAGACAAGGCTTTTGTTAATTTTTATATGAGCATCCCTCCAGAGCATAAGACCTTTGATAAAGTTAATAGGATTGAAAAACATTTATTAAGAAAAGCTTTTGAAGAAGATAATCTTTTACCAACAGATGTTTTGTGGCGACATAAATGTGCTTTCTCAGATGGGGTTAGCAGCATCAAAAGCTCTTGGCACAAATCTCTTAAGGAATATATTGACACTATGATTGGCGATGAAGAGTTTGAAAAAGCTTCGGAAGCAATAACTCATTGTAAACCACTTCTTAAAGAAAGTTTTTTCTATAGAAAAATTTTCAATAATTATTTTGAAGATGGCAAACATGATAATTTAATTCCTCATTTTTGGATGCCAAAATGGACAGATGTTATTGACCCTTCGGCTAGAGAACTTGGCAGTTATAAAGAATGATAAATAGACTATATCATTGAAAGGTTCTCATATATTAGGAGTTTACATGGACTATAAAGAAATAGAGTATAAATATTGGGCATTTGATTTGCCTAAAGAAGAATTCTTAAAAAGAATTGAAAACGTTGTATCTAAAGAATCTGAGTGGGAAATGCCAGAGGTTATTTATGTGGTTTCTTGTGATGATTATTATACAAGAACAAACGGTGATGGAGTAGATTTTGTTCGTTTTAGAAAGGGCGGCGGAAGATATGAGTTAACATTAAAAAGAAAAGAAAGAGAAAACGTTGTTAGAACAGAAATAAATCTAAATGTTACCGACAATGAAGATTCGGCAATTGTAGAATTCTTAACCTTAAGCGGTTACGGAAAAGCTTTCCAGGTTTACAAAGAGGCTTGGATTTGGAATTTTGATGATTGTGATGTATCTTACTATACATTATCTGACGGCAGAAGCGTTGTCGAGTTAGAGGCTATAGACTATAGTTCGGTAAGAGAAGGTGTTGCTGTCATTAACAGATGGGAAAAGATGCTTAAGTTAAAAACTTTAGAAAAAGAATCCAGATCATTATATGAAATCTTTACAGAAGAAAGAACATCAGAGTGTCAGAAGCAAATATAGTAGAGGTTATATATCGGGCGCTTCGAGATTCTATATCTAATAATATATCTCATGTTGATTTCGATAAAGAGAAAAGTATAATACACTTAACATTAAAGGGAGAAGTATTGCCTTATCCTTATGGTGAAGAAAATAATTCTAATAAAGAATTTTTTGATGAAGCTATTTGGAAAATAAGCAAAGATGGTATTGAAAATACTGTTGTAAAAAAAGATAAAAAGAAGAAGTCTTGGATAAAGTCTTTGTTTAAAAGTTAATACTTAGAGAGGTAAAAAATGTCAGACACAGAATTCCTAGCAAGGCTTAAGATTTCAAATATTATAGAAAATACAGACGGAACCAGCACTATGCATTTTGATTTAAATGATGAATTCATTGAGTGGTTTAAAGAAAAAGAAGGCCTTAAAAGATTTTCTCATAAAAGATTTTCTAAATTTATAAATGAAGCAATTTCAAATTGTGCAAAGTCAAATGATAAAAAATTCGCAGGAGTTGTTGGCACAATAGTTTCTAAGGAAAACAAATAAATATAACTTTATTACTAAGTACAATCTCTTATACGAGGTTGTTATGATCAAAAAAAAGGTTTTAGGATATAAAATTAGACACTCTGAAACGAACCTATATTTATCTTCTGTATCCAAAAAAAAGTGGACAAAGATTGGAAAGACTTGGCCTCGCAAAGGCGATGCAGTTAGAGCAATAAACAAAGGAATTCAATCCTTTTCTAGATGGAACAACTTTAGACATAAGGACAAAGAAGACATATTTGAAGACATAGCCAATTGGGAAGTTGTTGAACTAACAGAAGAATCAACTTATCCTGTACTATTCTTAATAGACAAAATAAAAACAGATTAACAAACACTAAGGACAAAGGCATGACTATAGCAGCAAAACTTGACGAAGAAACTCCTCAATCAATTTGGGAAGAGCAAGAAGGCTTAGGCGGTAGAATTCTATTGACTATACCATTTGAAGCCAGCACAGATGATATGCGAGGATTCGTTTCAATGGTTGGGCAGGAAGGCTTTGGGCCAGCTCCATTCCCCGTTTTAACATTCTGTATAGCAAAACCCTCTGGTGGGGCCATTGTGTCTACAGTGGTTTTCCCTACATCGGATTTGTTTTTAGATTTCATTGACAAAATGCACTTTGATGCATATTCTAGATTTGATAGGAAAACAGCTTTAATTGAAAATTAATTTTCAATATTTATATATTGTATAAAAACAGGATTTGTTAATAATGTTTTTTGTTTTACATCATTATATGGGGCTAAATTAATGGCCTTTTTTGCATATCCCAAATCATCATTTGTTTCAACATTATCTATAGATTGATCATCAATATTTGGACTTGAATTTTTTAAATTATTAAAGCTAATTAAGGCCACAAACATTATGATAATTATAAAAAATCTTGATATCTCTTTATCTAACATAACTTATCTCACCTTACACACAAACTGCTTCTACTACTCAACCAGATTAAGCTAGAACATAGTATAGTTAATACTATTAAATAATAGAATTGGAGCAAAAGTGTTAGAGGACTTGATCAAACTTTCTAAAGAACTTCTTAATATGGATTTAAACAAAGAATCTTTAGAAATTGATAGCATGATCCATAAGCTATATGGGGTTGGCGGAAGTACGCCTTGTGCGGCCAATACCAATGAACACAATAAGTATTCTTTCGACTTAGAATCAGACGTATCTTCATTGGATGATATTAAAGAAATCATTAATAACAACTATGATAATGAAGAATTTAGATATGGAATTTCAGATATTCTAATTGACTCATTAGCATATGATGATTTAGAACTTATAAAAGAAGCAATAGCAGAATACTTGGAATAAGAATATGGGTGATCTAACTAGTTTTGGATGGATATTTTTAACCGTTTCTTTTGCCACCTCTATCTTTAATATGTCTATATTAATTTACTTCCTCAATAGAACGAGAGGAAGTTTAATAGAGAAAAATATAGACTTAAATACAAAAGAATTTGATTTGATTCAAAGACAATACATTTTATTGCAAGCCAAAACTGATATGAACACAAAAAGAATGGACTCAATTGAAAAAGTTTTGTCTGTTTTAATTGCGTCGGGAGCAATTGGGGATGGTGGAGATGGAATGTCGCATTAACATTTTTGAGTGCTCAATATAATTCGTAATCTAATAAATTTTAAACCTATTTTGACACCAACTACTTCAAGTTGTGTAGTAGTGTGAGGTTTTTACTATGGTCAAACTACTTGGAAACATTCCCAACAGAGTAGCTGTTGCTGTATCAGGCGGGCCTGACAGTATGGCCGCTCTTAACTTCCTACGCAACAGAGGAAAGAGAGAGGTTTTGTCCCTACACTTTAATCATGGAACAAGCCATTCAGCAGAGGCCGAGTCTTTGGTGTCAAGCTATTGTGCAGATAATAACATTCCTCTTGTAGTTGGCTACCTCTCTAGAGATAAAGCTAAAGAAGAATCTAGGGAAGAATTTTGGAGAAATGAAAGATACTCTTTCTTCAACAATTACTTGTGGCCTAAGAATAGGGAGGTCAACACTTATCATGTTGATTATGACTCTCTTACTAGTTTTTATTATTCTAATACACCAATTATAACATGCCACCATCTTGACGATGTTGTGGAGACTTGGATTTTTACTTCTTTGCATGGCAACTCAATGCTTATTCCGTATAAGCGAGATAATTTTATTCGTCCTTTCCTTACCGCTAGGAAGGACGATTTTGTTGAATGGTGTAACAGAAGAGACATTCCATATGTTGTTGATCCAAGCAACATGGATACAACTTATATTAGAAACTTTATTCGTCATACTTTGTTGCCAAATGCTTTAAAAGTAAATCCTGGGCTTCATAAGGTTGTAAAAAAGAAGTTAGAAGAAGCATACAGAAAAACTGTAGACGCAATCTAACGAATGACTATAATGGGGATGTGGCGGAATTGGTATACGCAACAGACTTAAAATCTGTCGGTTAAAGACCTTGTGGGTTCGAGTCCCACCGTCCCTACCACTTTTAGGTAACTAAGAAAACTATGGACATAGAAATGACATGGACTGTAATATATAGAAATGAAGATAATAGTCTTGGCTCCAAAGCGTTAAACGCTCCTCATGGAAAGTCAGAAGCTTTGGAGTTTATTGTTAATAACTTTAACCTCTTTATTGTGGCTATAATCCCAGGTTCTCATGAAGTTGCTTTTTTAAATAAAATACATTAAAATGTATAATTTCATTTAATATAGTATTATTTATATACTTAGCAAGGTAGTCAAATGAAGAATGTAGAATTAAGTAGAGTTGAATTAAAAGGCCGACCCTTCGACCACGATAGGTGCTTTCATATAAAAGATTTCAGAAAAGGTGATTCGATTAGGGTCAAGACAAAGAGGGGTCAAAAGTTTGTACGAGGGGTTGTAACCTCCGTAGATTTAGACAATAATGTTATATCATTTAAAACTGCAGAATCTGATAGAAATGAAACTACTTTAAATTATATTGTTTCCTTAGAAGAATATAAGCGTAACTTTTTAGGATAAAATTAATGAACTTTGATTACAAAGAAAGACTTGAAAAGATTATGAATACCCTATTGGAAGTTTTTGATGAACATCAAGTATCGCCAGAAGATGGGGCTTTCTTGTCAGCTAATTTGTTTTTTAACTCTCTTAGCTTTCTTGAAGAAGAAGATGCAGAAACTTTGCTATCAAAATCACTAGAGCATATTATGGATATGATGGACGATGAGCATAAGTATGCTGCCGTATCCTCTATCTTTAGACCTAGCGCTAATTCAGTTTTTTCAATTGGCCTCAACAATGTTTGGGGCCTTGACCCGGTTCTTCTTGACGAAGAACATTAACAATCCCGAAAGGAGAGTGTATGAGCAAACCAGATGAAACAGATGCAGAAGTGCGTCCTAGTCCCCAGGATACGCCTGTGGATGCCCAGATAAACAATACAAGCGGTGAGAGCAAGAAGCCTCGTTCTTCAAAGAGTTCTGACCGTATTATGATTTTTAACAAGGAGGACTAAAAATGTCTTTACTCAATCGTTCAAAGCGCACCAGAAGTGTCTCTATGAATCTTCGTAATGGAGATTCCCGTAAGCAAGCAGGAAGCAATAGGCTTCAAATCACGGTTCAGTCTAGTGATTGGCGTATTCCAAATCAGTCTGTAAACATGACTATTCGTGATGCACAGGCTTTGCGTAACTTCCTAAATCAACATCTTGACCAGTAGGCCATATACAGGTTGATTTAGAGATATAGCCGCAGGGTAATAGATGCCCTGCGGCTATTTTATTTTATTTTTAACTTGTTTTTTTTTAACGCATCGGTATATTTTCTTATCGAGAAGCAAAACAAAGGTATATATAAAATTATGCGTTTAGTACATTGGGTGTCTAAATCTTCTGATTCTAAAATTGGAAAAATTGTTGCATCATATTCCCCTTTAGATACATGTCCAGATTCTTGTGTTTTTAAATCTGGAGGATGCTATGCTTGGGGATTGTTCTATCTAAGAATCTTGGGAAAGAAGATTGAAGATGGAAGAATTAAAGCACGGTCTTTAAAAGATGCTTTGGGTTCAAGAGATAAAAATTGCAAAGTTGTTAGGCATAGGGTTGCTGGCGATGTAGTTGGTGACGTAGACGGCACAATAGAAGAGTGTCATCTTGTTGAGCAGGAAGGCTTGATAAATATTGGCTATACCCATGATTGGGAAACAGAAGTAACTCAGCCGCTAAAGGAATGGTTTAGAGCTTCTTGTAATACTCTTGAAGAGGTTGCGAAAGCAAAGGCTATGGGTTGGTCTACCACTCTTGCTGTTCACGGAGAGGGTATTCCTAAGTCTATAAACATTGATGGGCAAAAGGGCGTTCTTTGTCCGGCTCGCCATGATGTTCCTGATAAGAAAGATATAACATGTAACGACTGTACTCTTTGCAAGGTTACAGATAAAACTAAAGATATTATTGTAATGTTTGAGGTACATGGTACAAAAGCCACTATCAAAGAGGCAACGGAGAGGTCTGTTGACATTGATGAACTTAGATAGTCGCAAAGTTTTAATCATTGATGGTTATAACATGATTCATAGGTGCCGCTTCCAGTGGGGGGGCGGCACCGCTATTGGTGAATACCAAATAGTATATAATTTTTTTAGGACGCTAAGAGCCCTATTGGAAGAGTTTTCGCCAGATGTAGTATACTTTCCTTTAGATGGAAAGCCAGCAGCTAGACTTGCGGCCTATCCTGCCTATAAGGGCAATAGAAAGATAGAGACTGATGATCCGGAAGAAATAGCTTATTGGGAGTCTTTTCATAGGCAGAAAAGAATAATAATTGATTCGGTAAAAAATCAGTATCCAATAATCACAGCTTATCATCCTGGGCATGAATGTGATGATCTTATATTGTTTTTAATAGAAGCGTATCATCTGAATGACGAAGTTACAATTGTGTCAAGCGATACGGACTTTATACAGATTCTAAATGATTATCCTGACAAAGTAAAATTATATAATCCTGTTTCCAAACTCTATAGAGAGAATACAGAATATGATTATGTAGCTTGGAAAGCTATGGTTGGAGATAAGGCTGATAACATCCCCGGTGTTCGTGGTATAGGAAAGAAAACAGCCACCAAGATTCTTTTGACAAAAGGCGAATTGAAGAACAGACTAGACAATCCTCTTTTTAAGACAAGCTTTGAAAAGAGCTATAATTTAATCAAATTATTAGACTTATCTAATGATGAGGATGATATTGAGTTTACAAAAGCAAAGCTTAACTGCGAAGCTATTAAGACTGACTTTTTGCACATGAAGTTTTCTTCTATAGTTGAAGAAAATTATTTAAAAAAGTATTTTAATACCTTTGGTTTTTTGGCCTAAGCAGTAATATATAATAGGTATCTTGCATAAGGAGAAATAAAATGAGTACAGCTACATTAAGATGCGAATATGTTTGGTTGGACGGTGGAGAAACCCAACAGCTTCGTTCTAAAACAAGAGTAATATCGGTTAATTCAGAAGAAGAAAACTGGAACTTAAGTCTTACAGACTTTCCTGCATGGAGCTTTGATGGTTCCAGCACAGGTCAGGCTACAACAGAGAATTCTGATTGTGTTTTAAGACCAGTATTTGCATGTGTTGATCCAAACAGAAACAATGGAGTAATTGTATTATGCGATGTTTTAAATACTGATTTAACTCCTCATGAAACAAACTATAGAGCAAGGCTTATTGATGCCATGATAAAGCATCACCAAACAGAGCCATTCGCAGGGTTTGAGCAAGAGTATTTTCTGTATACAGAAGGCACTCCTTTTGGTTGGGCAACAGATCCAGAGGTAACTCCAGAGCCGCAAGGTCCATATTATTGTGCAGTAGGCGATGGAAAAGTTGCAGGAAGGGGCGTTTCAGAGCTTCATTTAAGTGCCTGTATAGCAGCCTCTCTTTCTGTTCAAGGTGTAAATGCAGAAGTAGCCTTGGGCCAGTGGGAGTATCAAATGGGTGGTCCCAATGTCAATGCAGTAGCCTCTTGTGACCACCTTTGGGTCAGCAGATATCTTCTGCATAGAATTGCAGAGTCTCAAGGCGTTGCGGTTTCACTTGACCCGAAACCAGTAGAAGGTGATTGGAACGGAAGCGGATTGCATACAAACTTTAGCACAAAGAGTATGAGAGCCGAGGGGGGCATGAAGCATATTGCTGCTGCTTGCGAAGCCCTATCTGACCCAGAGGCTGTGACCAAGGCTAAAGCTGCTTATGGAGAGGGTCTAGAACGAAGGCTTACTGGAGAGCATGAAACTTGTAGTATATCTGAGTTTAGATATGGGGTTTCAGATCGTGGAGCATCAATTAGAATTCCTTGGGTGGTAGACCGTCAAGGCTTTGGATACTTTGAGGATCGTCGTCCGAATAGTAACGCAGACCCTTATAGGGTTGTGACAGCCCTTATAGAAACAGTGTGCCCCGTGGTAAGTGTTGGTGAAGAGGCAAGTGCTGATGAAGGTAAATGATTTTTTAAAGAAGCAAAAAATCAAAAAGATATATACTTATCTTGAAAAGAAAAAAGATAAACGTACAATGTCTTTTGGATGGGCACTGTCTAAATCATTAGATCTAAACAATCCAGTGGTTGTTTCTTCTGTTTCAAAAAGTAAAAAAGTATCAGACGAAGATAGGGCATGGTCTGTCAAAGAAGGCAATAGTGCAGCATCTGTTGTGGACTATGAAAAGTATTTTTTATCACTAACAGGTGAAGCGCCACAAGGCTTTCTTGAAAAATGGGAATCCAAAGCAGAAGAATTAGAAGAGCTTAGAAAGCGTTTGAATAAAAGCTATAGAGAAGAAGAAGGTTTGTTTCTTATAGAGCTTGCAAGGCTTTTAGATAGCGGAAAAAAATTCACCAAGTTTGGTCGTATCTATAAAATAATTGATCCCAATACTTGAAAAAAACAACTCTATTGGTAGACAATAAGTTTTATGTTTTTAGACACAGATAGAACCAAGAGTCGTAAAGAGCGTTACGATTCAAAGCAGAAAGATGCAATTAAGCTTCCAGCAGCCATGGCCGCTATCAGCTTTGACTTCGATGATAATATAGCCTTCCTAATAAGGAGTGCTGCATGTTTTGGTATTTTAGAAGTATTTATAATAGGCAAAGTGCCAAGCAGAAGCTGTCTGAAAGCAAAGTCAGGCTCTCTTTGCGATTATGTAACTATCAAGTCCTTCTCTAATACATTAGAGTTTTCAAAGTATGCAAGAGAAAATGGATATAAAATAGTTGCGATAGAGATTTGTGATAACGCAGAACCTTTGTATGATTATAAATTTTCTTTTGAGCAAAAGACTATATTGTTATTAGGAAATGAATCAACGGGAATACCTGGGGATATAGTTCTAAGAAATGATACTGTATACATCCCCATGCCTGGGCCGGGATATTGTCTTAATGTCAGTCAGGCCGGAACGGTTGTTATGAATGAATTTTATAAACAATACATAGAACGGATTTAATTGGAACATAAATATTTTTTAATATAATTTTTGCATCGGCTATCTAGCAGAGGATAGGTGTATCCTGGCTAAACATACACTATGAGGTAACAATGAAAAAAGAAACTAAGGCTGTTAGATCTTTCTTAGATAAAATAGAATCTTCATCAACGGATAACCCAGGCCATTATCGCAGAAAAAGCTACGATCTTGACAAGGTTCTATCTTATATGTTAAGCCTTTCAAAGAAAGAGGCTAAATGCTTGCTCTCTGATACCTTCTGGAATAGGTATCCATCTTATGTTTCATATCCAATAATAGACTCTAGGCGAGCACATGGTGGCTTCATAGCAACCCTAGTTAGAAGTGGCTGCGAATATGTACCGGAGCTTAAAGAGCTTTTCTTAAAACATTCTGATGGACTTTTTCTGGTATCTACAATAGACTGTATCTCTGGAAGGGATAGACAGAAGGTTTGTTTAAGAGCAGTTAATTCGAAAGATGTTAGAGTAAGGTTGCGAGCGGCAAAGCATCTTGATGTAAGAAAGGCAAAGCGTTTAATGAATGATAGAGCATCGTCTGTTCGTAATTCTGTAATTAAACGCATTGGCATTGATAATTGCGCCACAGATTTAATCGAAGATTCTGATGGATGGATTAGACGACAAGCTATTAGTGCTGCTGATTTATCGTCGGCTGAATCCAATGAACTTATAAGTCATTATTTAGACAAAGAAACGAAGGGTAGTAATAATTATTATATTCGTTGGATTTTGCACTCTTTGGTGAAGAAGTTATCAAACGAAGATTTGCTATATCGACTTAATTTAGGACAGCACGAAGCGACTCATTCCTTTGGAGCTGATAGAATGATTGAAGAGTATATTAAAAACAGATTGCTTTACGCGAACATCTTAACAGAAGGGGATTCATCCAATGACTGAAAATCAAACGAATGAAGTGAAAGAAAATATTTTCTTTTCTATGAAAAGCGGAATCAAAAAGCAGGTCACAAGAGAGGTCTGGGAGAAAGAATGGCTAGACTGGTGGAACAAGTCCAATTCTTTTAAGGATTCTAAAGAAGATTCTTGATTTTATCTTCCAAGCAAACGTGGAATGTTGGTGAATACAGAGCTGGGTATAGCGGTTTGTCTATTGCCTTCTCCTAATTCTTCAAGATAAGCGTGGTCTGGGGCTGGTCTTAGTGCGTTTAATTCTTCGTTTGCTAATGATTTTATTTTTTCTTCTTGCTTGTCCCAAAATTTATTTAGATGATGTTCGGAGCCAAACTCAATACCTATTATTCCAGCAGTCAATAGGATTGACACCCCTCCTGCTAAAGCATCTGCAATAGGAAGCGGCCCATCAATAAACGCAAATAGGGTTGCTGATATATCAAGAATTAAAGCGACAGCATTTGTCATAGCGAAAATTACGTCAAGCCAGAAAGAAGATACTGTTTTCATTATTGTTAATATTTCATTTAGATTTTCTACATTACCTTTATTTTCCTCTAAAGCCCTTGAGATAGGCTCGGCAAGAAAAGGTATACCAGCAGGGGTTAGTGCTGCTGTTTTGTTAATATTATATTTATCAAACGGTAACTCCCAAAGAATACTCTTTCCATTCTCATATCCCTCTACAACATTTTTTATAGTCAAAGGAAGAGAGAATGCTAATCCAACAAAAGGCAAAGCCTTTCCCCAGAACCCTGGCCTTTTCCCTGCCTCTCTCATAGCGGCTTTTGAAGTATCACCTTTTGATAATCTTTCTAGAAAAGATTGCCCAGCATCTAATGAGCTTCTTGCGCCCGACTGACCAACATTTGCATCAGCAACACTTAAGGCGTATTTTCTAAATTCATACTCTAATTCTTTAGAATGTTTACAAAGAGGAAAGGGTATTGGAGCTAAATAATTTGATTGAGAAGCAATCTTGTTAAGACTTTCGTTGTCTTCATAGAAGTTAAGCAAAGTCTTTAGATAAGAAGCCCCTTCTCCCATATATGTTTTTGCTTCCCCCAAAAATTCTTGAGCAGTATCTATGTGCGAGTCAACATCTATGGTTAATATTTCAGAGAGAAGGCTTTTGTCATCAGCGCTAAACGAATTGAATCCATCTTCCATTTTTTGTTTTGATTCTGTTAAGCTTTCTATGGCATCCGTCATAGTTTTGCCAGCCACTCTTTCCATTTCTTCAAGCTTATATGAACCACAATATCGATCATCTACACAAGCTATGAGGTTTTCATATTCTGCTATTTTAGGATCGGCATTTGAATCGCTTATTCCAAAGAATGATTTTATTGCACTTAATTGCTCTGGAGTTAAGACTATTTTTTCATCACCATCATCTTTAACAGGGACAGGTTTAGAAGTTTCTTCTTCATCTTCTTCTGACGCAAGCCAGTCGAAAGGCCCCGCTTCATCTTCTTCCGCTAATTTAAGATTATCTATTTTATGTAAATCTTTGATCAAAACACCAATAGAATTGGAGGCTTCAATATGACCTCTTGATTTTAACTCTAGAGCTAATTTTTTAAGCTTTCTTTGCATGCTAATCTTTCATCCTTTTATTGCGGATATTCAGTATTATTAAATACTATTAGTAGTAGCAAAATATTAAATAATTAAATGTTAGGAATGAAAAATGCCGAGACTTGATGATTTTAGAGAAATGATTGATGGTGTTGATGACGCAAGTGTTCTTGAGTCAGGACAGACATTGCTTAGAGAAATGATTCAAATAAATGAAATAAAGATAAAGCTTGAACAGCTTGAGTCAGAACTTACCAATGGAGGTAAGGCTATATTCTATTTCTTTGCAGAAGAATTAAATGAAGATGAAATTGTGTTTGCAGCAGAAAGGATTTCTGGGCGCATTAAGAGACTTAAAAGATCAGAAGATCTAAAGAATAAAGAGAAAGAAGACAGTACTATAGAAAAGAAGAGCGATGAAGAGTAAATATGAAGAGAGTTATAGTTTCAGATATTCACATTGGAAGTAAAAATTATAAAGCAAAAGAGTTAACAACTTTTTTGCAAAACGTTGAATATGACCAACTTATACTTGCTGGTGATATAATTGATCTTATAAAGATTCCTTCATTTACAAAAAGATTTATAGAAATTATTAAGTCGGTTGATTTTTCAAAAGAAATAATTTATGTAGTAGGAAATCATGATTATCCGTTTAAAGGACTTGTTGGTTCAGAGATTTTTAATTTAAAGTTTGTTGACAAATATGAGTTTGAAGATAATGGAAGACTATTTAGAATAGAGCATGGGGACAGATATGAGAAGGGTCTTGTAAAAAGAGACTTCCTTATGAAGATTATATCTATTTGTCATGACTGGCTTGAAAGAAAACTTAATATAGATTTAGCAACTTGGCTTGTTGAATATAAACTGAAGAAGCGAAAGCTAAGAAGAATTTGGGATATATTGAAATGGAATGATGATGTTGATGTCATTATAATGGGACACTCTCATCATCCAGAGGCTATAATCTGGGTTGACAATAATCAAAAGATTAAAACATATGTTAATTGTGGTGATTGGGTTTCGCATCAATCTTGGGTTTTTATCGACGGCGGGTTAGTCAGGCTTAAGTCGGAAGCCGTTGAAGAATAGAATTTAAATATTTGAACGTTTTTTTGTATATAGGTAAAATATAAAAGAATAAGAGGTAGTCGATGGGTAAAGAAGTTAAATTTAATATGGAGGCTAGATGCGGATTGCAAGATGGTCTTGATATTTTGGCAAATGCCGTTAAAGCCACTCTAGGTCCAAGGGGTAGAAACGCAGCTATAGAAAGGACTTATGGCCCGCCTTTGATAACGAAGGATGGAGTGACTGTCGCTAGAGCTATAACCCTGGATGATAGAATTCAGAACATGGGAGCGGAACTTGTAAAGAGTGTTGCCTCTTCTACAAATTCAGTTGCAGGTGACGGAACTACTACCGCAACAGTTTTGGCTCAATCTATTTATACAGAGGGATCAAAGATGGTCGCCGCAGGTCATAACCCTGTCCTTATAAAGAGGGGCATTGATAAAGCTGTTGCCGTAGTGGTTGAAAAGTTAAAAGACATTAGCACTCCCGTTCTTGACGAAAAGACTATTAAAAATGTTGCAATTATATCATCAAACAATGATGTAGAACTTGGCGAATCAATAGGACAAGCAGTATCGGCTGTCGGAAATGATGGTATGATTTCTGTAGAAGAAGCGACTGGTGCAGAAACCTCTGTAATATATACAGAGGGAATATCTTTTGATAGAGGCTGGATAACCCCTACCTTTGCAACAAATCTGGAAAAGCTTACAGTCGAATTTGATAATCCTTTTATTCTTATTTATGATGGAAGAATATCCTCTACATATGAGCTATTGCCAATCCTTGAAAAGGTATCTGAACAGAACAGGTCTTTGTTAATTATATCTCAAACTATGGAGTCAGAAGCTTTGCAAACTATGGTGCTTAATAAAGCGAGAGGTTCATTGGCATCTTGCGCAGTTAGAGCGCCAGGATTTGGAAGCATTAGAAGAGATATGTTGGGTGATATTGCAGTAGTCTGTAATGCGACTTTGTTTACAGACGAGGTAGGAAGCCCTCTTAGGGATATAACCATTGATGCTTTAGGCGAAGCAAGAAGAGTAATAGTAACAAGAAATACCACTACTCTTGTAGATGGGTCAGGTTCTTCTGCTGATGTTTCAGAAAGAGCAGAAAGATTAAGAGTACAGCTAGGTCAAGACCTAGAGGGTTATGAGTATGCTTCTTTAAAACAAAGGTTATCTTCTTTGGCTGGCTCTATTGCCGTATTCAAGGTTGGTGGCATTTCAGAATCAGAAATGAAAGAAAGAAAAGATAGAGTTGAAGATGCTATTAATGCAGTGAGAGCAGCCATTGAAGAAGGGATTGTTCCAGGTGGAGGCGCAGCTTTGCTGCATTGTAACTCTGTGCTTCAAACTCTTAAAGCAGATAAGAGTCTAATCACAGAAGAGTTGGTAGGAGTAGACGTTATAGCTAAGGCGATACGAGAACCTTTTATCCAGATTCTTACAAATGCAGGAGTTGAATATCATTCTTATATGGAAAAAATAATCAACTCTAATAAAATGTTTAGCGGTTTTGATGCGCTTAGCGGAAAGCCTTCAAACGATATGTTAAAGGATGGAATTATTGATCCTGTAAAAGTTGTAAGAACCGCTCTTGAAAATGCAGCTTCCGCTAGTGGTACACTTTTAACCACAGAAGTTGCGATTTATGAATCTAATCAAATTGACGTAGACTAATTTTTTAAATTGGTTTTTACATCAGCTACTTTTCTATGAGATAGGTTTGCCTAATAGGAGACAATATGACAAACGCTGAAAATAACACTTGCTTAGAAATAGTGCCAGAAGAAGAAGCTATGAACAAAGAAGATGTTTTGAATTTCCTTATAGCCATTGGGGTTAATGCATGTAACAGAAGTTATGATGCCTCTCATAAGGAAATGAAAGATAACTTTTTAGCCATGTCTCTTAAGGAGATTGCTCCAACCTGGGAACATCTTGATGATAATGTTAAAATCTCTATCATCACAATTCATGCTGACGAATTTAAAGCATGGGTAAACAATGGATAAAATATGATTAAAAACAAAACAAATGTCAAAGAGACAAAAGATGCTCTTATATCTAGAGGCTTAGAACGAGTGTTTATAAACCGTTATACTCTTGATGATGTTACAAAAAAGATGAGAAAGATGGTTCTTTTTCATCCAGAGATTTTGACTGGATATTTTAAAGCTATTGATAATCATAATGCTTTAAACGAAGTGTTTAAATCTGCAAATGAATTTGAAATTGACTTATCTGAAATCCCTTTTTGGAAGAAAAAAATTAATTCCATAGCTGATCTAGCAACCTCTACTGATGGATCAGTATCAGAATTATGGTATGGTAATGCAGATTATATTATTTCTGCTGCAAATATGGTTCAAGATTTTGATTGGAAGAAGCTATTTGACAATATGTCAATCTTGCAAGATAATAATAATTATCTAAGAACATCTTATAAAACTGTTGCAAAAAGATATTCAGAAACAAACCCTCTTCTTTTTAAGAGTCATGTAGAAAACAATATCTTTTTCACGAAAGATAGGAAGCCTGCTTATCCGGTAAGAGGCATAATGTATTCTCACTATGTTGGCTTAGGCTTTTTGACAAAAAAGACAGCAAGGAAAATCAGGAGCGATGGAAGCGAAGACTCTTCTCTTTCTGGCCTTAAAACATTAACGGATAACTTGGATCTTTATTCTAACTCTGATGAATTGCTTTTACAGTTTACAGACTCTAAGTATGAAGGTGTTGTTTTACATCTTGTAGATACCTTGCCTGAATATTTGTTAGCATCAATCATGGGCACTCCATTTTATTGGGCAAAGCGAAAGCTTGAGAGTAGACTTGAAGCAATCGAGAAAGCAAGAGAAGCTGCTAAAAACTTGTTGAATGAATCTGAATCAGAGGTATGAAATGGATGATTATGTTTGGCTGATTAACCCTATACATCAAAATAGACTTGGTGGCTTTAAGAAAGATGGAGGATTCGATAATCCAGTCATCAAAGATAGTGTAAAGTTTAGTTTCGATGGAGCTATAATGGCCGTCTTGAGAAACAAAGTAGAGTCTTATTACAAGAGCCAAAAGGTTCATCTTATTAGACATGGATATGAGAAGCTTCCAAAGAATATAAAAGTAGATGATGAAGAATCTTTTTTTAAGTATTTAGCATACTTTGTTGATATAGAATAACTTATATAAAATATATATTATGAAGCCCGGCCAATTTGGTCGGGCTTTTTTTATGCTAATAATAAATATTAGTTATGAATTTTAAGGGCGTATAATGTTAAAGAAAATGTATAAGAAAGCAGCCATTGAAGACTCAGGTTTAGTTGATCCAAGAACTAGTCTGCCTATACGTGTTTCTACTACCGCAAGATTAAAGTATAGGCAGTATTTTGATGAAAGATATACTCATAGAGACGTTCTATATGACTTAAACAATAAAGAGCTTAATGAAATAATAGCACAAGACTTTGCTGTAAGCGCTAATAATGCACTTCATATGTTTCTATCTAAGTCGTCCAACATAGCCACCAAGAAAAGAGAGTGGATTGAGATTAGACAGGTAACAGGACGAAGGGCTTTCAACTATTTCTTTTCTATTATTCGTTCAGACGGGATAGACATTCTTACTACTTCTACTAAATATGTTAGGCCAAAGAAGCCAAGATTATTTGTGCCAAAATTTTAAGAGATATAATTATGTATAAAGGTTCTAGAATAAATAAGTTTTTCAAACTATTTAAAATTGCAAATAATAGTTTAGAATCTAAGTTTGTAGAATATATGTTGTCAAACAGTTTTTCTGATTTTAATAAAGAAGAAGATGAAGAAGAGTCTTTGACTACAGATAATATGAAGCTGTTATTTCAAAAGGTTTTAGATGAAGTTGATGTTAGCGGCCTGAAGCATATAGGTGCTATTATATTTTGGATCTTAAATGAAAGAATAACTCCAGAAGAACAAAGTGATTATGCTGCAAACCTGTTTGCAAAGTTAGTTGATGCCGACTATTATGGAGATAAATTTTCGCTTGCATTGAGACATTTATCGTCAGGAAGACACGGAGGAAATAGTCAGGCTGTTTTAGAGTCAATAATTTCTCACGGTGTTTTCAAAGATGCGTTAGACAAGAAAACGCATGGGGGATTATCTCATGATAATTATAGGATTTACAGCTCAAGAGACTTGTGGCCATATGTAATAAGTAAATATATTATATCTATAAGCACAGCAATAGACAGTGTTGTTGCGTCAGATAGCGTCGGGTGGGAAGAGTCTTCATCTTTAATTAAAAACATTGAAGAGCTAAACAGACTTGGTACAAATTTTAAAGATAGTGTTTTTAATGGCATAAAAAACAAGTTTTCAGAATTAGTTGATAAGTTTGAAGACATACCATATATGTATAATAGAGGGGAGATGATAGAGACTATCTTAGATACGTTCGATAACCTTCTCGATGAGAATACATTATTAAAATTAAATAAGATTTATGCAAAGTCAGATAGAATGTCTCCATCCGGCATGAGAGGCATGGAGCAGTATGTTCAAGAGGTAAAGAAGGCTATAGAAAGGAATGACTTAAGTGAATTATATTCTTCTCCATTAGATATAGGAACCAATCTTCCGGAGAATTTGCAAAAGAATATTGTTTACTCGGTATTGAACAATGCTTCACAGGTTGATAATAAAGAATTTTTGAGAGAAAAGATTATAGAAGTATTTTTTAAAGAAAAATTAAATCAAAAGCATCCAGATTTATTAAATTACATTATTGAATTGATGGTTTCTAAAATGCCGAATTATCTTTTAGGAATCAGCTCTTGGTGGAGCAGGCCAGAAGCGTTGTCTGATATTTTTGATTCTTTTGATTCATCTAAAATAGAAGAATATAACGCTAAGGCTTTTAGGAGTTTGTTTGCAGTCAGTACAAATGATTTTATTAACCTTATGAGTGAGGCACAAGGCCATCCACAAGAAGGTGTTAAAGTTCATTTTGGCAAAGAAAATCGAGTATCATGGGAGGCTTTGAATGGCATCTTCAAAGAAGAAGTTTTAAATAAAGAGTCTTTAAGGAGGTTGGGTACAACAAATCTTATTAGTTTACTTAAAAATTTAAAAAAATCTGTAACTACTGATCAGGAGGATGCGACAGAGATAACAACAAATCTGTTTAGCATTATATTGGAAAAGCTAGATGCATCAACATGCGAAGATTTTACTGAGTCGTTTTATGGTATAGAGTCAGAGGAGTTAAAAACAGAACTTATAAAAAGCTTTGGAGAAAAAATAGAGAATAATATAAATGAATTTTATAAATGTTATATTTCACATAGTTATAAGATAAATAGATATTTAGATCGAAAGCTTCCAGGAAGGCTTGAGAGCAAAGCTTTGCAGGCAGTCATAGATGCAAAAGATAGTATTACATATTTTGATCATTTCTATACAAATTATAACAGAGGATATCGATATGCTTTAATTCCAGAGCCGTTCCGCCACTCTTTGAAGAGACTCGAAAAGATTGATGATAGAGTGGAGGCTAAGGAGATTCATGAAAAATCTACTAACGATATTGATGTAGAGTCTTTTTCTGATTCAAAGATTAAATATTCAGGATACCAAGATCAGCAAAGAGCTTCTGAGTTGACTGATAATAATATCTCAAGATATGACTTGACGCAAGATAATACTGATCCAACCCCCATAATGTATGATATAAACAAGAACCATGTTAGTGCAGCCGACTTTATGATGCACACTAATTTGGGAAGTTCTGGATTTACATCTGCTTGGGCTCTTATATCTTTCCCAGAAGATAAACTACTTATTGAGCAAATACAATCTGATTATCCGGTCATGCTGGATAGAACATTTAATAGGATGCCTCCAAGCAAAAAGTCTTATAGAAGTATCTCATACAAAAGCAACACAGGCTCTAGGTTTGAATTAAATTATAGAGATGGTGGTGGTGCATATATAAAGTTGCAAGCAATGGCAAAAGACGGGCAGGGAGAAGAACTTGGATTAGGCTTTAACGTGACACAGTTGCCAGAGGGAGTCTCTGAACTTGAGGCTGATTTGGATTTAAACCAAAAGGAGTTTGAATTAGAAATGATGTCTCCAGAAGCGTTTTCGGACTATACAAATAAGTCAAAAGAATTTGAAGAAATATCTTCTAATTGGAGATCAACCGAAGAAGAGCAGCAAAATGCTTATGAAGAAGCTTCTAATATATATAGAAGTAGAGCGAAAGAGATTAGATCTAGACTTGACAGCCTTGGTCTTATACCCTCTGCTCTTCATGGTTTGCAGGGAAAGTATCCAGAGACAGAGATAATGGACGCAAAGAAACATATTGATGTTATATCTCAAAATTATCCATATTTAATTATTATAAACGCAATGAAGACAGCGCAAAGAATGGAGCAAGATTTTATATATCTTTTAAAATCAGGGGGAAGCTCTATTCAAAATAAAAAGAAAAGGAAGAAAATATATTCAGATTTACCGAATAGTTTGAGCGCAACAAATGATAAGATATTAGAAATGAGTGTATTTAAGATACCTGCTACGAATGAAAATATTGCAAAAGTAAAAGACATGATGCCTATAAAGAAACCGCATGGTTATAGTTATTCTTTATTACCGTCTCAAAATAAAGCTATAATGCAAAAAAGACATAAAGAAGAGAGAAGAGAGAAGAAGACGGAGCAGGAGAAAAGAGATATAAAACTTAGTAGAGATCAGATAATGCCGGTCAAAGTATTGTTTGATAAGGCAGAAATCCCTATTCCGGACGGAATAAACGAAGTAGACACTGTTGGGGATTTGTTAAAGTTTTTAAATATACATAAGAATCTGCTTAAGTCTAATGGTATAACAAAGAAAGACATTAATAAAGCTCATGGAGAAATTGCAAGGCTAAGGCTTGCTGAGATTATAGAGTCTTTTGGTCTTAGGAAGTTTGGTATGGAAAAAGCAATTCCCCTTTATGGCTTGCTGGTTAATTGCAATTTAAACAAAGAAGCAGAAGAGTTATTTAACATGATCGAAAATATATCTAACAATGAAAATCTATTATTAAGAGGGGATAGCTTATGATCACAAAAGTAGCTCAACCGCCGTATTGGCCAAAGGTTCTACAGGGATTGAGAAAGATCACAAATCTTCCTCCGAATGTAAGAGAGATTATAAATGCCCCACAGAGACTTGTCTTTCATCAGGCAACCCCTGCTGGTGCAAATCCTATGGCAAAAGCCTTTGTTTCAACAGAAGATTCAGATGATGATGGTAACCTTGATACTGTAAATATGGTTGTTACAAATATGGAGAAAGAAATTCCACCTGATTTGTTGTCTCAAATAAATCAGTTAACAGAAACAGATCCTGCTTTTCAGGAGATTGTATCTAACATTGCAAAAACATTGGTTCATGAATTAGCCCATATAGATGATTATGATTCAGAGCATGGGTTTCCCGGTGGAGAGCCGATAGCAGAATCGAAAGAAAAGTCTTTCAATCCTATCTTTGCAAGTTCTACTACTAATAAAAATAATGATAATGATAATATTGTCAAACGCAATTCTAAAGGAGAATTAAAAATGAAACAAGATTTAGTAAAGCTGGCTAATCATCTAGATAAAATTGGCCATAGAGATTTAGCCGACCGGCTAGATTTAGTTTTAAAGCAGGCAGATCTGGGTGACTTGATGCAAGGTGGATTGGAATGGATTGATGAGAAGATAGTCAGGAATGAAGGGGCAGGTAAATATGCAAGAATGAAAGACCACCTGAAATCTATGTGGCGTCAGAGTTGCGGTACTGCCGTTGGAAGAACAAAGGCAGAGACACCAGAGTGGATGGGAGGGGCAAGTGAAGAAGACTGTCCGCCCTTAGGAAGAGCTGCATTGATGAATATGAGCAGAGAATTAAGGGAGGAAATGTACGGCTTCCGTGGGGTGCCAGAAATCTGGGACAAAGCAGAGGCTGAAAAATGGATTGATTCTGACTTTTTGAAAGCTTTAAATGATAGAGAGAGTTGGGATTATGCGTGGAATAGAGGAACGCAGCGTTCAGACGATCCAGAAGAGCTTAATTCGTCCCCAGGAGCAGAAGATGAAGCATGGGACGAAGATGAAGTAGATGACTTTATTACAGCTACAATGAGTTCCACAGAGAAGATTAATAAGTTAGCAGATTTAATGGCCGGTGAATTCAACTCCGGCGTCCCAGGGTCTTTTTACAGAAGATAATTTTATAAGGAATTAAAAATGAAACAAGCATCACAGATTGAGTTAATTAAACTTGCTAACGAATTAGACAAAGCGGGTCATTCTTCTTTGGCTAATAGAATTGATCATATATTAAAATTGGCAACGCCGCCTGATCCAGACCCTGATCCAGACCCTGATCCAGACCCTGATCCAGACCCTGATCCAGACCCTGATCCAGACCTTGAACCCTACGCCCCCCAATGGGGACCTGGAAAGACCAAGACAAAATTTGAAGAACCCCCCGCAGAAGGTGGTGCTGCGAAAGCAGAGAAGTCTAAGGGCCGACCGAGACACGCGGGAATCAAGGGGTATGCAAAGTCGTCACCGGATTCTATAAAAGAGTTTAACGGAATGCTTGCTTCTCTTATGGAAGATCTTGGAAAACAACAAAGTATTTTTTCCACAGAAGGATTAGATCCAGCGCCTCCTAGAGGTTCAGCATGGGACGACAGAACGGCTTGGTTGCTTCGAGAGAATCCAGATGTATTGCCTGGCAATTGGACGAGAGGAACAAGCTCTGCTTGGGCTGAGTTTGCGAATATGGCAGGAGTGCCTGACGCGGCACAAGATTGGGCCGGATTTGCCTCTGGAAAAGCAAGAGATGGCTCTTCCACTACGCGAGGAACAAGACCGGATGGTTCATATTATGAGCCAACATTGAAGGGCATGTTTACTTTTTGGGAAGATTACATTGGCACCGTTCAAGGCGGTGGTGGTGGCGCTCAAGCAGAGGCCACTCCAGAAGCTGGTGCAGAACCAGCTGCTTCACCCGGTGCAGAGGCCACTCCGGAAGCCGGTGCAGAACCAGCTACAGGAGCGCAATTGGTAGCACGACTTCGGCAGTCAAAAGGCGGAGATAGAGCGCTTAAAAAGGCCAGAACACATGTCGGAAGACAGCTTCGTTGGAAGACTACAAAGGCGATGGGAAAACCCACAAATCGTGCAATGAGGCCAGAAAAACAGCTGCGATTAGCGCAGGAGG
>Ga0163108_10000592_pt1 | contig 27063 bp, 31 predicted proteins | sample Fk1155metaG_FD_109644 | JGI IMG/M metagenome (GOLD analysis project Ga0163108, IMG submission 109644) | Marine microbial communities from the Central Pacific Ocean - Fk160115 155m metaG | ecosystem: Environmental > Aquatic > Marine > Oceanic > Photic zone | place: The Central Pacific Ocean...
GTTGCACTAGCAGAAGGTATAGCTGGATCAGAAGAAGAATTTGCAATTTTAATGACTTCAAAAGCTATTGAAATTGGAATGCAGAATACAAATTTTTCAAATTCTTCTGGTATCAACGATCCTGATAATTATTCTACAGTAAGAGATATATTAATAATGTCTAATTATCTTATAAAAGAATATCCAGAATATTATAAATACTTTAAAGAAAAAGAATTTACATGGGATAGAACTGGTGGCGATCCTATTACTCAAGGTAATAGAAATCCTTTATTATACAAAAATATTGGAGCCGATGGTATCAAAACAGGTTTTTTAACAGTAGAAAAATATTCATTAGCTTCATCAATTTTAAAAAATAACAGAAGATTAATTGCTGTTGCAAGTGGTTTTAATACAAAAAATGATAGATCAAGAGAATCTTACAAGCTCCACATTTGGGGAATGACTAATACTGATTTAGTTCAGTTTACAAAAAAAAATAAAGAAATTATCGAACTAGATGTTTGGCTTGGAAAAAAAAACAAAGTAAAAACTTATATAAATGTAGATATTTATAAAACTATACCCAAAGGAAGAAAAAAATATTTAAAAGCTATAGTTGATTATAATGGACCTATAGAAGCGCCAATTAAAAAAGATCAAATTGTTGGAAAATTAAAAATTACATACAAAGATGAACTTATAAATGAATACGATTTATTAGCATTTGAAAATGTTAAAAAAATAAACGTTTTTTCCAGATTAATGAAGTCAATTAATTATTTAATCTGGGGCGATGTATAAAAAACCAATCATCGTATTTGAAGGTATAGAAGGAGCGGGAAAATCTCACCATATCAACAATGTAGCTAATTATTTAAAAAAAAATGGAAGAAAATTTATTAAAATAAGAGAACCAGGAGGTAATAAAAATTCAGAAAAAATAAGAAAATTGATTTTAACTAATAAATCCAATTTTGATAAAACTACTGATCTTTTATTATATTTTGCCTCTAGAAATGAAAATATTATTAATGTAATAAAAAAAAATTTTAAAAAAAAAATAATTTTAATTGATAGATTTAAAGACTCCACTGCGGCATATCAACACTATGGAATGGGTATAGATATTAATTTTATAAATTATATTAATAATCACTTGTTAAGGAATATTAAAATTAGTTTTACATTTCTTCATATTGTAGACCAAAGAAATATGAAAATAAGATTATTAAAAAGAAAAAATCTGAATAGATACGACAAATTTAAAATGTCTTTTTACAAAAAAGTGCAAAATGGTTATATTAAAATGGCGAACAATGATAAAAAAAAATATTTAAAAATTAATTCAAATTTGGATATATATATGAACAAAAAAATTATTATAGATAAAGTTAAAAAAATCATTTAAATGAACATAAAACCTAATAATCAAACTAAGTTATTTGGATTAAATTCAATTTTTGACGAATTAACTAATTTATATGTTAATAATAAATTACCTAATAAAATTTTATTAACTGGACCGAAAGGGAGCGGCAAATCAACTTTAGCTTATCATTTAATTAATTATATATTTTCTATTAAAGAAAAATATTCCTACAAATTTAAAGAAAAAACTATTAATGATGAAAATAAATCTTTTATTTTAATTAAAAACAAAACACATCCCAATTTTTTCTTAATAGATTTACTTAATGATAAAAAAAACATAGAAATTTCACAAACTAGAGAAATGATAAGTTATATTAATAAATCTAGTTTTAGAGAGCTTCCTAGAATAATTTTAATTGATAATGTAGAAAACCTTAATAAAAATTCATTTAATTCTTTATTAAAAATAATTGAAGAGCCAAATTATAATGTTTTTTTTATACTTATTCATAACAATAATAAAAAAATACCAGAAACTTTAAAATCGAGATGTTTGTTATATAAAATAAACTTAAATTTTGAACAAACTATAAATATTGTTAACTCCTTATTAAATGAAAATGTACTAAATTTATTACATAGTGATCTTGTTAATCATTATTTTACTCCAGGAGATTATATAAATCTTATTAATTTTTCAAAAAAAAATAATATCGATCTAACAAAGTTTAAATTAACTAATTTTTTAGTTTTTTTGATAAATGAAAAATTTTATCTAAAAAATGATTTTATTAAATCATATATATTTGTATTAATTGAATTATATTTCTTAAAAATTTTTAACCAAACAACTAATAAAAGTAAAATTTTAAATTTATATACAAAGTTTATTCATAAAATAGATAATACATTGAAATATAATTTAGATCATGAAACTTTATTTTTAGAATTTAAATCAAAAGTTTTAAATGAGTAAAAACTACTACATTACCACTCCTATTTACTATCCTTCGGCAAAACCACATATGGGTCATGCTTACTCAAGTATAGTGGCAGATTTTTTTGCAAGATTTAAAAAAATTCAAGGTTTTAATGTATTTTTTTTAACAGGCACAGATGAACATGGACAAAAAATTCAGAGAGCTGCTGAAAAAAAACAAATGGATCCATTAACTTTTTGTAATGAATTAAGTAAAACTTTTAAAGATCTTACTAAAACATTAAATTTATCAAATACAGATTTTATCAGAACTACAGAAAACAGACATAAAAAATCTGTAATAAACTTGTGGAATATACTTGAAAAAAAAAAAGAAATTTATCTTTCAAAATACGCTGGGTGGTATTCAGTTTCTGATGAAGCCTTTTATTCAGAAGATGAAGTTGAAAATAAAGATGGCTTGAAAGTTTCAAAGCTTTCTGGATCTAATGTTGAATGGGTGGAAGAAGAGTCATATTTCTTCAAACTTTCAAAATGGCAAGAACCTTTGTTAAATTTTTATTCAGAAAATCCAAACTTCATACTACCTGAAAGTAGAAAAAATGAAGTTTTAAGTTTTGTTAAAAGTGGATTGAAAGATTTATCTGTAAGTAGAAAATCTTTTTCATGGGGTATTAAAGTACCATCGAATAAAGACCATGTTATATATGTTTGGTTAGATGCTCTAACAAATTACATCAGTGCCTTGAACTATCCAAATGAAAATGCTGATTTATATAAAAAATTTTGGCCAGCAACAATTCATCTTATTGGAAAAGATATATTAAGATTTCACGCAGTTTATTGGCCTGCATTTTTGCTAGCTGCAAATATTAAGCCACCAAAAAGAGTATATGGACATGGATGGATACTTTCAGGTGAAGAAAAGATGTCTAAATCTAAAGGGAACATACTTGATCCAATTGAAATTATAAATAACTATGGAATTGATCCATTAAGATACTATTTAATTAAGGAAGTTTCATTCGGAAATGACGGTAATATTTCAAAAGAAAAATTAGAAAATTGTATTAATAGTGATCTAGCCAACAATTATGGAAATTTATGTCAAAGAGTTATTTCTTTTAATGAAAAAAATTCTAATTTGAAAATTCCAGAAAAAGATAAATTTATTGAAAACGATTTAAAAGTTTTAGATATTTTTAAATCAAATCATAAAAATTTAATTAATTATATTGATAATCAAGATCTCAATTCATATATGAATTTTATAATAGATCGACTATTTTCAGCTAATAAATACTTTAATGATCAAGAACCATGGAATAAAAAGTCTGACTTAAAAAGATTAAATACTATTCAATATGTTTCTTTTGAGTTAATAAGAAAAATCACAATTATGCTTTATCCAATAATTCCAGAAAGTTCACTAAAAGTATTAAAAATTTTTGGTATAGATGAGGATAAAATTGATTTTAATTCAATTACAAATAATGATTACTTAAAACCAAATACAAAAATTAAAAAAATAAATATTTTATTTAAAAAAATTGAAAATAATGATTGATTCACATTGTCATTTAGACCACGAACCTTTATCAAATAATTTAAAAGAAATTATCTTTAGATCCAAATCAATAGGTATAGACAAACTTTTAACAATTTGTACAACAGTAAGAGGGTATGATGATATTTTAAAGATTGTTGATTTTGATCCAATAATTTATGGAACTTTTGGAATACATCCTCATGAATCTAGCAACGACAATATAGATAAGAGTCAAATAGTAGAAAAATTCAAAAAAAACAAAAAAATAATTGGCGTTGGAGAAACTGGTTTAGATTTTTATTATAATAATAGCAAAAAAGAGGATCAATTAAAAAGTTTTAAAAAACATATAGAAGCATCAATAGATCTGAACGTTCCAATAATAGTTCATTCTAGAAATGCTGAAAATGAAACTTATGATATTTTAAAACAATATGATAAGGAAAATTTAAAAATACTTATGCATTGTTATACTGGATCTTTTGAATTTGCAGAAAAATTATTAAAATTTAATTCATTTTTTTCTGCTAGTGGGATAATTACTTTTGAAAACAGCACTGAACTACAAAAAACTTTCAAAAAAATTCCACTAGAAAAAATATTAATAGAAACAGACAGTCCTTTTTTATCACCAGTACCAATGAGGGGGAAAAAAAATGAACCAAGTTACATAAAATACACATTGGAAAAACTTGCTAAATTAAAAAATATCACTGAAAAAAAATTAGACATTATTACTAGTGAAAATTTTAATAATTTATTTTTTAGTAGATGAGTATAAAATTTACTATACTAGGATGTGGTTATTCGTTAGGTGTGCCAAGAATAGATGGTCATTTCGGAAATTGTAATCCTAAAAATAAAAAAAATTACAGAACCAGATGTTCTGGATTAATTAGCTCTCCAAAGATGAATATTTTAATTGATACCTCTCCTGATATAAAATTTCAGCTAATTAAAAATAAAATTAAAAATATTGATAAAATTTTTTATACTCATCCACATGCCGATCAAACTCATGGGATAAACGATTTGAGATTTTTTTATCTAAAAAATAAGAAAAAACTACATACATACGCTGATAAAAAAACTAAAAAATATCTTTTATCAACATTCAAATACTGTTTTAAAAATAAAGGTGGATATCCAGCAATATTAAAAATGAACAATTTAAAAGTTGTGCATAAATTTACCGATGGCAATAAAAAAATAACATTAAAAAGTATTCCTGTTAAACACGGTACGATTGAAAGTATTTGTTATATAATTAATAATAAATGTGCATATGCTAGTGATGTCAATAAAATTTATAAAAAAGATATAAATAAATTTTTTAATCTCAAATACTTCATCATTGATTGTCTCAGATATAATCGTCATTTTTCACACTTTAACCTAGATGAGGTTTTAAAATTAGTTAAATTGATCAAGCCAAAAAAAACAATATTAACCAACCTTAATAATCAAATGGATTATGAAAAACTTAAAAAAAAATTACCTAAAAATGTTATTCCTGCATTTGATGGATTAAGCTTTTTAATATGAATTATTTTTTTTTCTTGTTGAAATGAATAAAACAAAGTAACCAACTAAAGTAGATAATAAAGAACCAGACAAAACTCCAATTTTTACACCATCCATGTATTGAATATTTGAAGTAAATGCCAAATTTCCAACAAATAAACTCATCGTAAATCCAATTCCAGTCAAAATTCCTACTCCATAAAAACTTAGCCATGTTGATTTATTGGGCATTTGTGCAATTCCAAATTTTATGGAGACATAAGAAAATAAAAAAACTCCAATTTGTTTTCCTAGAAACAATCCCAATAATATTCCTAGTGGTACCGGCGATAGAAGTGAGTTAAATGATAAACCTTCAAAAGAAACTCCTGCATTTGCAAAAGCAAACAACGGCATAATAAAATAAGCCACGTATGGGCTTATAGCATGTTCGATTTTTGTTAATAAAGAAAAATCATGTTCTTTTTTTCTATGAGGTATGCTGCAAGCAAGCAAAACTCCAGCTATTGTGGCATGAACACCTGACTCATGAGTAAAAAACCACAAAAACAATCCAAAGAATAGATAAGGTAAAAATTTTTTTACGTTAAATTTATTTAAAAGCAATAAAAGAAAAAAAGTTAACAACAACAACATAAGATATTTTAAGCTTAAATCGCCAGTATAAAAAAAGGCTATAATAACAATTGCTCCCAAATCATCAATAATAGCCAAAGCTGTGAGAAAAACTTTTAAAGAAATAGGAACTCTTGATCCTAAAAGCGACAAGATTCCAATTGAAAAGGCTATGTCTGTTGCAGAAGGAATGGCCCAACCATTTAAAGTTTCAGAATCATTTATATTTATAAATATATAAATTAACGCAGGAACAAGCATCCCTCCTACTGCAGCTATAATTGGTAGAGATGCCTGTTTAATATTTGAAAGTTCACCTTGTATAAATTCTCTTTTGATTTCCAAAGTTACAAAAAAGAAAAATATTGCCATTAGGGCATCATTAATCCAATGTAAAAGACTCAATTTTAGACCAAAATTATTTACACCTATGAAAATATATTTATTAAGAATGTCAAAATATATTTCGGCAAAAGATGAATTGCTTATTATTAAAGCAATAATTGCACTTATTAACAACATCAAACCACTTGAAGCTTCTAATTTAAAAAACCATTTAAATGGAGAAGTTATATAATTAATCATTTATTTACTTTAGCAAATCTTCAAAAAATAAAAAAATATCTTTCAATGATTCATATAAACTAGAAAGATAAAAATCAAGATTTGGTACAAAATATGAAATCTGTATTTTAAAAGTTTCTACTACTAAAATTATTGCAAAAAAAGAAATTATAATAACTAGTAAATAATTTAAAAAACTAATTTGGTTTGAATCTTTTTTTTGACTTTTTTCAACATTTTTTGACTTATAGTTTTTTTTAATTATTTTAGTTTCAGTATCTTCTGCTTCTTTTTCTAATACTTTAATTTCATCTTTATGAACATTTTTTTTTGGAGGTTTATAGTGCCATTGATGCGAACATGATCCACATTGTAAAAGCCTGCCTGTTTCTGGTATTAAATTGATATTTAATTCAAATTTTTTATTACATTTTTCACAAGAAACGATCATAATTTCTTATATCTTAAAATAAATCTAAAATCTGCCGTTTTTTATCAACGTTTATCCTTTTAAAATATCATTATGTGCTGTAATAGTTACGATATTCGGGGCGTAGCGCAGCCTGGTAGCGCATCTGGTTTGGGACCAGAGGGTCGCAGGTTCAAATCCTGCCGCCCCGACCATTTTATGAAAAAAGCTAAAATTTACAATCCTACAAAAAATTTGATGCAATCAGGTCAAAAAAAAAACAATAAATGGATAATTGAATTTATAACTGAAGACACTTCAATTAGTCCATTAATGGGATGGGAAAGTTCTACTGATACATTGTCTGAGATAAAATTGGAATTCCCATCTAAAGATTTAGCTATAGCTTATGCCAAAAAAAATAAAATTATATATGAGTTAATCGAACCAAAAAAAAGAAAAATTATAAAAAAATCATACGAAGACAACTTTACTAGATAAATGTTCAAATTTTTTACACAAAAACAGTGGTTTATTTGGAGTATATTTGGTTCATTGTTAATATTGGTATCTACTTGGTATCAAGTTCAACTTGATGTCAAAATTAACCAATGGTTTGGTGAATTTTATGATACTCTTCAAAAAGCTTTAACTACACCAAATTCAGTTTCTGAAACTGAATTCATTGGTTATTTATTTACTTTTGCTAAAATTGCAGCTCTTTGGATATTAATAGCTGTGTTTACAGGTTTTTTCACAAGTCATTGGGTTTTTCGTTGGAGAACATCAATGGCAAATTATTACCATGAACAATGGTTAAAAGCTAGATTAACAGAAGGAGCTTCACAAAGAGTTCAGGAAGACACATTAAAATTTGCAAGAATTATGGAAGGTTTGGGAACTGGACTGTTAGATAGTTTAATGACACTAATTGCTTTTACACCAATTTTATGGGGACTATCTAAGCAAATAGATGTGTTACCATGGATTGGTGAAGTTGATCATGCTTTAGTTTGGGTTGCTATTATTTCAGCTCTTGGAGGAACTCTGATACTCGCAGCTGTTGGAATTAAATTGCCCGGTATCGAATATGATATACAAAAAGAAGAAGCTGGATACAGGAAAGAATTAGTTCATGGCGAAGATGATCCTATTAGAGCAGCTCCACCTACGATAGGACAATTATATAATAGAGTTAGAGGTATTCATTATAAATCTTATTTTCACTATTTATATTTCAACACTGTTAAGTGGAGTTATTTTCAAGGAATGGTTGTAGTTCCTTATCTTGCTTTAGCACCAACAATAGTAACTGGTGCAATTACACTAGGTTTTGTGCAACAAATAACTAGAGCTTTTGGTAGAGTTGAAGGATCTTTGCAATATTTAGTTAAAAGTTGGTCCACAATTGTTGAATTAATTTCTGTTTGGAAAAGATTAAGAGAATTTGAGGCAAGATTACATTCAACTGAACATGATACTTTAAAAACTTGATAATGACTTTAGATAAAAAATTAATTGAACAACTTATTAATGTTACTTCTAATGCTGCGATAGCTTGTAATAATTTTATAGGTAAAAATAATAAAATTAAAGCAGACGAAGCGGCCACCGAAGCGATGAGAAAAAAATTAAATAAATTAAATATTGATGGTAAGGTGGTAATAGGTGAGGGCGAACTAGATGAAGCACCAATGCTCTTTATAGGAGAAAAACTTGGTACAGGAAAAGGACCGCCTATTGATATAGCTGTGGATCCTCTCGAAGGAACTAATTTTGTAGCTAAAAATTTACCAGGAGCTCTTTCTGTTATTGCAATTACTTCAAAAAATAATTTATTTCATGCTCCTGAAACGTATATGAACAAATTAGCTGTTGGTAAAGATGTTCCAAAAGATGCTACTGATTTAGATTTTTCTATAGACAAAAATGTTAAAAATGTTGCTGATGCTAAAAATAAGGATATTTCAAATATAACTGTTTGTATACTTGATCGACCCAGACACAAACAGATTATTGAAAATTTAAAAAAACTTAATGTTAAAATAAAATTAATATCTGATGGCGATGTATCAGGAGCACTTTTAGTAACTGAAGATAAATATAATGTTGATATATTCCTTGGTATAGGAGGAGGTCCTGAAGGCGTTTTAGCAGCATGTGCTTTAGATGCTTTTAATTGTCGCTTTCAAGGAAGATTTATATTTAATACAAATGAAGATAAAAAGAGAGCTAAAGAAATGGGAATAAATGATTTTACAAAAAAATATGATTTAAATGAAATAGTTAAAGGAGATTCTATTTTTTGTGCTACAGGAATTACAAATGGAGATTTAGTGGCAGGTATTATTAAAAAAAACAACATTATTATTACTGAAACCTACGTTACTCACAAAAATGACAATTTTAAAAAAATAGTTAAAACTGAATTCAATACTTGATTAAAACATTTTTTTACAATAGAAAAATAAAATTTGGTCCCTTCGTCTATCGGTTAGGACACGTGGTTTTCATCCTCGAAAGAGGGGTTCGATTCCCCTAGGGACCGCCATAAAATTTAAGTATTTATGACATATTTTGTCTACATGCTAACTTCAATCTCGAAAAACAAAAAAAAGACATATGTTGGGTATACTAATAATTTAACTAGTAGATTAAAAAAGCATAATTCTAACAAGGGAGCTAAGTCTACCAAAGGATATCAATGGAAGATAATTTTTAAAAAAAAATTTTTATCAAAAATTAATGCTATGAGGTATGAATATAAGTTAAAAAAAGATAGAAAGAAGAGATTAATAATTATAAAAAAATCTAAATTTAAATTATGCTAAAAATAGCAACAATACTGCCTTATAAAGAAAATTATTCAATAAAAAGAGCTGCAGCTGCCTCTCTATGGGTACATGATTTTTTTAAACATTCCTCATTAAAAAAAAATAACTATATATTTGGATCAACAGACTCAAAAGATTACTTGTCTAATAATTACATAAACATAAAAATTAAAGATTTACGCTCAAAACTAACTAGCACTACTAATCAATACTGTAATGAATTAATTAGAAAAATTAATGGAAAAAATTTTGATATTATCGAAATCCATAACAGACCACTTGTTTTTAACTTATTGAAAAAAAAATTAAATTCTAATTTTATTATTTATTTTCACAACGACCCTCTATCTATGAAAGGCTCCAAAAGTTCAACTGAAAGAATTAATTTATTAAATAAAGTTGAAAAAATTATTTTTGTGAGTGAATGGGTTCAAAAAAGATTTTTTATAGATTTAGATAAGAGATTATTAAATAAAACTGAAGTTGTTTATCCAAGCATACATAAACAATCTAGATTATTAAAAAAAGATAAAAAAATAGTTTTTGTAGGTAAACTTAATCCATCAAAAGGTTACGACATATATAGAGACGCTATAATAAAAATTTTAAATGAATTTAGTGATTGGAAAGCTTATTCAATAGGCGATGAAAGGCGTAATAAGCCAACTATAAATCATAAAAATCATATTGAACTAGGCTATTTATCTCATAAAGAAGTTTTAAATTTTTTATGCAAAACAGAAATAGCAGTCGTTCCATCTAGATGGGAAGAGCCTTTTGGAAGAACTGCGCTTGAAGCATCCTCACGCGGATGTGCTACTATAATATCTAATAGAGGAGGTTTGCCCGAAACGTCTGATCATTGTTTTGTATTAAAAAAATTAGATTATAAAAATTTATATAATGAAATAAAAAAATTAATCACTAATGAAAATCTTAGAAAAGATTTTCAAAAAAAAGGATTTTTTAACGTAAAACATGTTACAAAAGAAAATTCGTTACTTATCGATGATATTAGAAAATCTTTATTTATTAATTATAAATTAAACTTTGTCAAAAAAAAATTAAAAATTGTTAATATTTATAATTTAGGTCAAAAATTAAATCATAGACTTTATAATATTTCAGTTGGTAAAAAATTTACCAATGGTTTTATTAGAAATGGCCACGATGTTTTAGAAATAAGCGATCGAGACTTCATTAAACAAAACAGACAATTCTCGCTTAATAGCACTTCGTCTAGATTTCAAGAATATTTAGTTGAAAGTTTTAAAAATTATAATCCTAATCTGCTATTTTTTGGGCACACTAATAATATTAAACTTGAAACTCTCAATAGAATTAAAAATTTAAATAAAAATATTATTATTTCTCAATGGAACGAAGATCCTATTATGAAAAGTCTTAAAGATTCAAGAGCAAATATAGACAAGATTTCCTTCTACGGAAATTCGATCGATCATAATTTTATTACTACTCATCCATCAGTTTTTTTAAAACAAAATAAAAATATAAATAATTTACATTTTATGTTTATACCGGTAGATAAAAATATAGAATGTTTTGATGTTTTTAATTTAAATCCAAGAAAACATATATTTTACGCGATGAGTCATGGCGTAAATAGAGCTACACTAAAAAAGGGGAAAAGTGATAGTAGAATTAATTTCTTAAATTCTCTAATTAAAAAGATTAACGGGATAAATTACGATTTTTATGGATTTGAAAATAAAGAACCTATTTGGGGTGATGAATTTTATAATGCTCTGACAAATTCAAAAATGGGTCTTAATTTAAGTCGTGGTTTACCAACAAAACATTATTCTAGTAATAGAATAGCGTCATTAATGGGCAATGGCTTGCTTACTTTTATAGATGAAAAAACTTGTTTAAATGACTTTTTTAATAAAAAAGAGATAATTTTTTATAATAACTTAGACGATCTTGCTAATAAAATTTTATATTATAAAAAAAATGATAAAATTAGAAAAAAAATTGCTCATAATGGTAAAAGAAAGTATTTTAAGCTCTTTAACGAAACTAAAATTTCTAAATATATTATAGACAAATCTTTAGGAAATAATGCAAAATTATATTGATGAAAATATCAATAATTGTTCCTACTTATAATAACCTAAATTATCTTAAATTGTTTTTAAAGAGTGTTAAAAATAATTCAAATTTTAATAATGAAATAATAGTTCATGTAAATGATGGATCTGATGGTACTTTGGATTATATTAAAAATGAAAATATTAAATTTACCTATTCCAAAGAAAATATTGGTTTATGTAGTTCTGTTAACATCGCAACAAAAAAAGCTTCAAATCAATTAATAATTTATGCTCATGATGACATGTTTTTTTGTAAAAATTGGGATTATGAATTATTAAATGAAATTAAAAAAATTAATCATAATTTTTTTTATATTTCAGGAATGAATGTTTCTTATTTAGACGGTTTTATTAATCTTGATTGTGGTAGATTACCTAACGAATTTAATAGTGATAAATTCGATATATTTTGTAAAAATGATAAAACAGTAAACTATCAAGGGTCTCATTGGGCTCCACACGTTGTTCATAAAGATTTATGGAATGAGGTTGGAGGTTTTAGCGAAGAATTTAATCCTGGTGATGGTTCTGACCCTGATTTTTGTTATAAATTGTGGAATAAAAATATTAGAATTTTTAAAACTTTTTCCAAATGGAAAGTTTATCATTTTGGATCTGCTACTACTAGAAAAAGCAAAAACATAACCAAAAACAAAGGCACAAAAATTTTTCTTTTAAAATGGAAAATTACTCCAAGAACTTTTAGAAATCATTATTTAAAAGGTGAAAAAAAGATTGAATATAAAGGGCCGTTGACCAATCCTAAATTAAATATCGTTTTTTTTAAAGATCATTTAATAGATAAATTAAAATATATTTATTTTAAAATTATAGCAATTTTATTTAAAATTTAATGAATATTTGTTTTATTGATAATACTACATTTGAGTATAACTCAAGAGATTTATACTCTGGAAAACTTAGAGGGGCGGAAACTGTATTAATCAATCTTTCTAACTCATTAAGTACTATAGGGCATGATGTAACAGTTATAAACAATTGTGCTAAATCAGAAGTGATAAATGGTGTAAGATGGGTAAATATAAATTCTAGTCTAAAAGATTGTGATTACGATTTAGCTTTTGCAAATTCTGATTGTAGATTGTTTAATTTGGTTAAATGTAAAAAAAAAATACTTTTTTCACATAGCTTACAAAGTTTAGAAAAATTTATAAGAAAACAACAATTGTTTGCATATTTAAAACACAAACCCATAGTTTGTTTTTTAAGCAATTATCACTTTAAAAATAGGTCTAAACTTTTACATTTATTTGGAAATGTAAATTTAAGGTACGCAGTAGATGATATTTTTTTAAACACTAAACTTAATGATAAAATAGATAATCATTTAGCTATATTTACATCAAGAAATGATAGAAATTTGGATCTCTTAATAAATATTTGGAGCAAATATATATATCCCAAAAATAATAAATTAAAATTACTTGTTAGTGATAACAATTATAATTACAAAAACTCAAATATATTTAAAAGAAAACTATTAAGTCAGCATGATTTAATACTAGATTTACTAAAGGCTAGAGTTTTTTTAATACCTGGTCATAAAGCTGAGTTATTTTGTTTGGCTGCTGAAGAAGCAAAAGAATTGTGCATTCCTATAGTAACTTTAGGCAAAGGATGTTTAGCTGAGAGAGTAGAGAATGGAAAAACTGGATTTGTAGCAAATAACGAAGAAGAATTTACAGATTTTACTTTAGAATTATTTGATAATAATGATTTGTGGAATGAAATGAGAACTTATTTAATGAATATTAGAGGAAAAAAAAGCTGGTTAAATGTTGCAGAAAACTTAGTTAGACAATTATGAAAAAAAAAAATCGGTCATTGTTTCAAAGTATAAAGAAAGATGTATTAAAAGGCTTTATAAGACTTTTCTGGTACATATATACTATTAGCAAATATATTTTTTTAACGTTAAGATTTAAAATAGCTAAAAAAAAAGTTAATAATTTTAAAATTTCATTACTATGTCCTACTAGAGAGCGATCAACTAAATTTACTAGATTAATAAAAAGTTTTAAAGACACCTGTCATAATTTTTCAAATAATGAAATTTTAATTTTATTAGATGAAAACGATAGCCAAATAGATGAATATAATAAAATCATAGCTGACGATAGCAACAAAAAAATAAATATTAAAATATTTATTAAAAACTTTAAGAGTCATGCTGAAAGGAATAATTTTCTTGCATCTAAATCAACTGGAGAAATTTTATTTCCTATTAATGATGATATGATTTTTGTTTCAAAAAATTGGGATTTATCTATTAATGAAGAATTTTCAAAAATAGATGCTTCTAAACCTTATTGTTTATGGATTGATTCAGGAAAAAAATATAGATATTTGCACTGTGATTTTCCAATAATCAATAAACATTGGTATAAAACTTTAGGTTATGTTGGGAGTGAATATTTTAATTTTTGGTATTTAGATACTTGGATTTGTGATTTGAGCTTTAGAAGTAAAAAATTCTTAGTATCATCAAAAATACAAGTTTCACAAATTTCTGCAAATACACATGAAAATGAGGTTGACAGCACGCACCTTAAGAATATTAAAGATGGATTACCAGAAAAAGACTATCAAATTTGGAAAGATACATTAAAAAACAGAATAATTGAGTCTAAGAAATTAATATGAATATAGGATTTTTAGGATTAGGTAAATTAGGACTTCCGGTTAGTTTGGCTGTTGAAAGCAAAGGTCATAAAGTTTTTGGATTTGATATTTCTAAACAGACTCTTGATGATATAAAAAATAAAAAAATTAGATATAGAGAGGAATGGGTTGATAAATATCTCCCAAATACAAAACTAGAAATTAACAGTATCAATGATTTAGTTAAAAATTCAGAAATTATTTTTGTACCAATTCAAACACCTCATGATCCTTTATATGAAGGAGTTACCAAAATACCAAATAAAAGAATTGATTTTGATTACTCTTTTTTAAAAGCTGGGTTAAAGGATTTATCTGAAGCAATTGAAAAAAATAAAGAAGACAAAGTTGTAATTATAATTTCTACTGTCTTACCTGGCACTATAAGGAATCAAATAAAACCTTTACTCGGTAAACATACTAAGCTCTGTTATAATCCCTTTTTTATTGCAATGGGATCAACAATAAGAGATTTTTTATATCCTGAATTTATTTTATTTGGAGTTGATGATGAAAAAGCATCTAATAAAGCTGAAACTTTTTACAAAACTATTTGTGATTCTCCTTTTTATAAAACTACCATTGAAAATGCCGAATTAATTAAAGTTTCATATAATACAATGATTTCAACTAAAATATCATTTGTTAATACAATTATGGAAGCTTGTTATCATTTACCTAATACTAATGTTGATGATGTTACCAATGCTTTAAAAATGGCTAACAGACGATTGATTTCTGACGCTTATCTCACAGGTGGAATGGGTGACGGAGGAGGGTGCCATCCGAGAGACAATATAGCTTTAAGTCATTTATCTCAAAAATTAAATTTATCTTATGATTGGTTTGATGGAATAATGATGCAACGAGAAAAACAAACCGAATGGCTTGCTAATCTAATAATTGAAAATTCTGATGAAAGACAAATTAATATATTGGGTAAAACTTTTAAACCTGAAACTAATTTAATTCTTGGAAGTCCTTCTATTTTACTTAAAAACATTCTTGCAGAAAAAGGTAAAAAAGTTTTCTCTTGGGATCCTTTTGTGGACGAATCTTTTGAAAAAGTTTCATCAAAAAATAATTGGGACAATAAGAATCTTAAACATACCTTTTTTATTGGGACTAAACATAAAGAATTTCCAAAGTTTAAATTTCCAATTAATTCAATTATTATTGATCCTTTTAGATATATTTATAATGTTGAAAATTGTAAAATTATAAGAATAGGTGACAATACTAATACTACAAAATAATAAAAATTTAATCTTATTTATATTTTAATTTTGCTTAATGCGTTATTTTTAAATATATTTGCTTCTCTGATATATCTTCTGACCATTTGAGTTGTTTTATGACCGGTCATAGCCATAATACTTCTTTCATCTGCACCAGACTCTGCTGCTACTGTTGCAAAGCCTGATCTTAAACTATGGCCTGCAAAATTTGTATTTTCTATACCTGATAAATTTAAGTAGTCTTTTATTAGTAGAACTACTGATTGATCTGTTAATCTCTTATCCGTTAATGAGGATCCTTTTGAAAATCTTCTAAAAATTGGTCCGGATTTGATTTTAGATATTTCTAACCATTTTCTTAAGTTTACAACAGGACAATAAATTTCATTACTGAAGTAGGGCAGTCCTTTTATCATCCCTTCACCAAATTGATCTGTTTTTGATCTTTTAATTGTTATTTTTAGACCTTCAGGAACAAACTCTAGATCTTCATGGTCGATAGAAACTAGTTCAGTTCTTCTAAAACCTCCACCAAACCCAATTAAGATTATTGACTTGTCTCTGAATTTTTTTATTTCATCAGTTTTTTGTTCATTTATTACATTAATTATTGATTTTAAATGATTGATTAATATAGGTTTTTTTCCTTTTTGAATGCTTCCTTTAATCCTTTTAATTCCCATTAAATTTTCAATAATAATTGGATGTTTTGTATCTAGATAATGACCTTTTAGCTTATGAACCATGCTTATAGACACTAATCTTCTTCTTAAAGTACTTATTTTGGATGTTTTTGAGAGATGTGTTAGGTAAATAGAAACTATTTTAGGCTCTGTTGGTAGTGACTGAAGTCCGTGTTTTATACAAAAACCAGAGAAATCTTTAAAATCTGATTTATAAGCTCTTAATGTGTTGTTAGATTTGGAACTTTTGAGGTTATTTAAAGTTGCCTCATGAAGCGATTTTAGATCTGTAGTTAGCTCATTCATATATTACTATTGATAACAATTAATTATCATTAGTAATATATTAAGTGAAATTTAATGTCAATAAAAAAGTTATTAACATAATTCACAAAATATTCTTAAAAATAAAAAAAACAATCAAAAAGTGATACTTACAACTTAATGGATTTGATATTGTTGTAATGAATTAAGGGGCAACCCTTAACTGGCCGATTGGGGAAAAACCGAGAGGTTCAAGCCCAGGGGGCAGAAAGCTCTACAAAGCAGCGCTTAACATGTAGAGCGAAAGGCATGGCGGTAGCGCATACAACGACGTGCCAAAACTACTGTTCTTTGCACTGTAAAAAGTGCAAGGAAACAGGGGTTTTTCTCATTATGATGATCCTAAAAGGCACAAAATTTCAATTAAAAGTCTGGAAATATCTAAAAACTATACCTAAAGGTAAGGTAAAAACCTATAAACAGGTCGCAATTGGCATTAATAAGCCCAAATCAGCTCGTGCTGTAGCGAATGCATGTGCTAAGAACCCATATGCGCCTAAAATACCCTGTCACAGGGTCATTAGATCTGATGGCAGTCTGGGTGGTTTCTCTGCGCCTGGAGGCACAAAAGCCAAGAAAAAGCTTCTAAAAAAAGAAGGTTTTTTGCTCTAAAAGCTTTTAATAACAAGACTTATTGCTCATTTGACCACTGTTACATTGATATTTTTTAATTTCATCCTTCAGTTGTACTGTATAAGTGTATATTGCTAAATATACCCCTTCTATGAGCGTTTAAACGCTATATTCGGTTTATGCAAAGCTCCAGAATCTTTGTATACCAACCTTTTTATCAGTTCAAAAAAGTACAGTTTTACTCTATTTTAATAGCTATTTATTCTTGATTTTGCTGCCTTTTTAGCAATATTAATATTTCTTATCTAAAATACTTGATAAAATAGCTTTTATTATAATTTTTCTAACGTCTATTTAGTTTATTTTTTTTTTCTTTTAGTTAATAAATTACTTTAAATAAGTAAATTTATTCAATAAATTCAGTTATATAATCAAAATACTTAATGTAATAGATTAATATACTAGTTAGACTTATTAAAAGCTTCTCTTTTAAATATATAGATGCCTGATGAGATGATTATAAATAAACCAAAGAATGTCCAGTTATCAGGAAAGTGATTAAAGAAGTAAAAACCTATTATAATATTAGTAATAATTTCAAAATAGCCAAAAGGAGCTAATTTAGATGCATCAGCATATCTTAATGAAAGAATAAGAAACAAGTGGCCTATAGATGCAAAAAAACCTATAGCAAACATCATATACCATTCGGTTAATGTTGGCTGAACCCAGACTGTAGGCATAATCATTGAACCAATAATGGCCCCTACTACACCAGTTAATAATAGTGTTAAAAGTGGATGATCAGAATTGGACAATTTTCTAGTTACTATTAAATAAATTCCATACAAAAAACCAGTTCCTAATGCGGCAATACTAGCAAGATTTATCTCTACAAAACCTGGTCTTAAGACAATTAAAGAACCAATAAATCCTGTAATTACTGCGGCCCATCTTCGAAATCCAACTTTCTCATCTAGTAAAATTGGAGACAATATAGTTACTATTAAAGGAGCTATAAAAGCTAATGTAAGAGCTTTTGCCAGTGAAATAACTGATATTGAGTAAAAAAATAAAATGTTAGCACAAAATAATAATAATCCTCTAATCAGTTGAAGTTTGGGTTGTTCTGTCCATTTTAAATTTTTTTTAAAAAAAAGAAACATTACTGGCAAAACAATAATGACAGTAAAAAAATATCTAGACCACGTTATTTGTAATACTGGTATTGTTGAACTTAAATATTTTGCAAAACCATCCATTATAGGAAGCATTACCCATGCTGATAAATTCAGAATTATAGCTTTCATTAAATGAAATATTTAAGAGCAAAAAATACAACAATTGGTATGGTAATAAAAGATAATATTGTTGATACAACAATCATGCTAGCAATATTGTCAACAACTTGCTTTGGCGAGTAAATAGAACCAACAAGATAAGTTAATACCGCACTTGGCATAGCACACTGAATTAAAAGTACGCCAGCTGCATATCCTGACAAATTAAAATATTTTATTATATAAAAACCTATAATTGGTCCAATAAATACTCTCGCTATTGAAGAAATAAGTGCTTTATTAAAAGAAAAAACTTTAAGTCTTGTAAGGGCAATTCCTAATGACATTAAAATCAAAAAAATAGTTGCATAAGTTAAGAGTTCAGTTGTGTTTATTAAAAAATTAGGGACTTCGATATTAAAATAAAGAAATAAAATAGATATTATTACAGCATAAAAAGATGGGCTTTTAATGATTACATCAATAGTAAATTTTTTACTTGCGAGAAATACTCCTAAAGTAAAATGGAAAAGTATTATTAATGAAGATATAGCTCCTGCTACGCCAAGACCTTGAGAACCATAAGCAAATAAACATATGGGTAAACCCATATTGCCAGTATTGGGTAATATGAAAGGCGGTAGCTCCATAGCAATGTCTTTTTTCAATATAAAAAGGAAAATTATTCCAATAATAGAAAAACCAATAATAGCTAAAAGATAATATGCAAAATAAGATTTAAATAAATCAAATGTTAAACCTGTTGTTGTTACTGAATAAAATACAATCGCTGGAGATCCAATATTTGCACCAAAATTAGTAATAAAAGTTGTATCTAATTTTGGATTTTTTTTTCCTAAATAATAGCCAATACCAACAACAAAAAATACAGGAAATATAACCTCAAATAACTTTAAATATATTTCCATATTAAAAAAGTCTTATTAATGTTGGCAATTTCAATATATTTTTGTTTGATTTAAAGACTTTTAAGCACTTATTTGAATACAATTCTTTAGCTTTATGAGTGATTATTATAATTGAAGCTCTTTTTTTTTTATGATCTGGAATTTGTATAAGACGAGCTATAGAAATTTTGTATTTTGCGAGCTGTTTAGTAATTTGAGACAAAACACCAGGTTTATCTTTTACTTCAAATCTTAAATATAAAGAGTTAAAATTTTGACTTTGATCATAAATAATAGGCGCTTTTCTTTTACTAGAAGGTATTCCAAATGGAAATTTAATATTACCTCTTAATATTGATAAAAGATCCGACATTAAAGCTGATGAAGTGGGTCCTGGCCCTGCACCCTCCCCTTGTAGTACACTTTCTCCAACAGGCATACCCTCAAGTATTACTGCATTCATAACATCATTAACATTTGAAATATAAGTATTTTTTTGAACTAAGCATGGGTGCACTCTTTCAAATAATTTATTGTTAATTAATTCTGTGATTCCTAAAAGTTTAATTCTTAAATTCAACTGATTGGCAATATCAATATCTTTACTTTCAATTGATTCAATGCCTTCTAACAAGCATTTAGATTTAGATATTTTTTTATTAAATGCTAATGATGATAAAATTTTTATTTTGGCCATAGCATCTGAACCATTTAGATCAAGTTTAGGATTGCTTGGTTCTGCATAACCGAGTTTTTGAGCCTTCCTTAAAACATTTTGAAACGAATCTTTAGTAGTTTCCATTTCTGATAAAATGTAATTACATGTTCCATTTAAAATACCATAAATTTTTGATATTTTATTTGTAGCAAGACCTTCTTTTAAAGATCTTAAAACCGGTATTCCACCACCAACAGCAGCTTCGAATTCTAAATTAACTTTGTTCTTTTCTGCTATAGAACTTAAATAATCACCATGTTTAGATATAAGAGCTTTATTTGCTGTAATTACATGTTTTTTATTTTTTAAAGCACTTTCAACAATTTTTTTGGAAATGCCGTCCGCTTTACCAATTAACTCAATTACAATATCAACCTTAGAATTTTTGGTAATGTCTATTGGTTTTTTAAAAAAAATTTTTCTGTTAATTTTAAAACTTCTTTTTTTATTAATATTTTTAGCGGAAATGGCTTGAATATTTAATCTAGTATTCGTTTTAATTCCAATATCCTTTTTTTTAGATATTATTTCTTTATATAGACGGCTACCTATATTTCCTAAACCAATTATTCCTATTCCAATATTTTTCATACAATTAACTATTTATGTCTGGATATCCTTTAACTTTATTATATTTGTTTAATAGTATTTCAAATTCTTCAAAATTAAGATCTATATTAAAATCAAAAACTTTATTATTTAAATTATTTTCAATATTTTTTGTACTACATGCGGCTAAAAATAACAAAAAGATAAATTTTTTCATTTTAAACCTTTCGATTCATTTAAACTAAATTTAATATTCATATTTTGAACTGCTTGACCAGCACCTCCTTTTATCAAATTATCTATAGCTGATAAAATAATAATTTTATTCTTAAATTTGCTTCTACATACTGAAATATAACAGTTATTACTATTAATTACCTCATTTGTGCTTAACAAGGAATCTTTTCTTAAAATTTTAACAAATTTATCTTTTTTGTAAAAATTTTTTAAAGTTGATATTATTTTATTAATATTTTTATTTTTTTTTAAATCCACGTAAATAGTGCTTAAAATTCCTCTAAACATTGGCGATAAATGTGGTGTGAATGAAAAATCAACAGATTTTCCTGTATGTAAATTTAGTTCTTGTTGAATTTCTGAATTATGTCTGTGAAGTGCGACGCCGTATGCGCTTAACGATTCATAAAGATTTTTTTTAGCATATTTTTTATGAACTCCTTTACCAGCACCTGAATATCCTGATTTAGAGTCAATTATTATATTTTTTGAAACAATTAATCCATTTTTTAATATTGGAATTAGGGGTAGTAAAATTGATGTTGGATAACAACCGGGACATGAAATAATTTTATATCTTTTAATAATTTTTCTTTTAATTTCAGGTAAAGCATAAACGCTATTTTTAATATTGCTTACGGATGAATGCTTTATTTTATACCATTTTAAATAAGTATTAGCCTTATTTAATCTAAAATCAGCTGATAAATCTATTAATGTATTTTTTTTTAATAATAAATTCGAAATTTTTTGAGCTTGTCCATTTGGTAGTGCTGTAAAAATAATATCTACATCTTTCAAAAATTCTTTTTTAAACTTAATAATTTTTGGTAATTTTTTTCTTTTGAGTTTTATATCGTAATTTGAAATATTTTTCCCTATAGATGAACTAGCACATAAATATTTAATTTTAATATTATTGTGATTTAGTAATAGTTTAAGAAGCTGAATACCTATATATCCAGTTGATCCAAAAATTAATACATTAAGCTTTGACATAATTTAATATAACAGTTGTGATTAAAAAAGATATTATCTTTTAGAAAACTGGAAGCTTCTTCTAGCTTTCCTGTGACCGTATTTTTTTCTTTCTACGGATCGGGAATCTCTGGTAGTCAACTTCTCTTTTTTTAAAGTTGATTTTAGTTCAGGATCAAATTGTAACAAAGCTTTTGAAATTCCAAGTACCATTGCACCAGCTTGTCCTGTATGACCGCCCCCTTTAACGCTACATCTTACATCATAAGATGTGGGTTGATTAATAATTTCAAAAGGTCTTAATAATTGCATTTTATGATTATCTCTTTTGAAATATTCTTCATAATTCTTTCCATTAACATATATTTTTCCTGATCCTTTTTTTAACCAAATTTTGGCTATAGATTTCTTTCTTCTTCCTGTTGAATATTTGCTGTCTTTAAAATCTAATTGAGTTTCAGTCATTATTCAGTTCTTAAATTTTTTCTATTTAATTTCGATAAATCTAAAATTTTAGGATTTTGTGAGGAATGCGGGTGTACATTACCTTGATATATTTTTAATTTACTCAATTGTTTTTTTCCCAAAGCTCCTCCTGGCAACATTCTTTTTACAGCTAATTTTAATGTTTCTTCAGGTTTTTTTTCAAATAATTTTTCTGGAGTTGTTTCTTTTATTCCTCCAGGATATCCTGTGTGTTTGTAATATATTTTTTTTTGAAATTTTTTCCCAGTAAATTTTATTTGTTCTATATTTTTTACAACAACAAAATCTCCATGATCCATATGTGGGGAAAAAGTGTTTTTGTTTTTTCCTCTAATTATTTTAGTAATTATGGCTGCTAATCTACCAACAACAGCGTTTTTGGCATCAATTTCATACCACGAACTTTCAATTTCGGCTTTTTTAATAAACTTTGTCATAAGAATGCGCATAAATACTTAGATTTAGTCATAAAGTCAATTTTAAAGTCTCAATTTGTCTTGAATTCATGAGCTTATTTTAGTTTAATTATAATAATTAAATTAATTGAGAGGGAATAATGTCAAAAACTATAAAAAATCCAGAAACGATAGCGCTTCATGGTGGTGACTACAGAAGTGATCCAGCTACTACTGCTGTAGCTGTTCCAGTGTACAGAACAACATCATATCAATTTAAAAATACAGAAAATGCCGCAAATCTTTTTGCACTAAAAGAGTTTGGTAACATTTATACAAGAATAATGAATCCAACTAATGATGTATTAGAAAAAAGAGTTGCTGCTTTGGAAGGTGGACTTGCTTGCCTTACAGTGGGATCGGGACAAGCAGCTTCAACTTTTGCCATAATGAATGTTTGTCAATCAGGTGATAACTTCATCAGCTCTACTGATTTATATGGTGGAACAGTTAATCTATTTACACACACTTTAAAAAAACTTGGTATTGAGTGTAGATATGCAGATCCTTCTGATCCAAAAAACTTTGAAAAGCTTATTGATGATAGAACTAGAGCTTTTTATGCTGAAAGTTTACCTAATCCATATTTGAGAGTTTTTCCTATTAAAGAAGTTTCTGATATTGGAAGAAAACATAATATACCATTAATAGTGGATAACACGGCTTCACCAGTAATTTGTAAACCAATTGAACATGGTGCTGCTGTTGTAGTTCATTCTCTTACAAAATATATAGGCGGTCATGGTACTGTGATAGGTGGTTGCTTAGTGGATGGAGGAAATTTTGATTGGACTGCTGATAAAAAAAGACAACCTTTATTTAATGAACCTGATGCTAGTTATGGTGGTGCTGTATGGGGAGAAGTCGTACCTCAATTAACAGGAGCAAATGTTTCATTTGCTGTAAGAGCTAGAGTTGTTCTTTTAAGAGATCTTGGTGCTCCATTAGCACCGGACAATGCATGGGGAATTATTCAAGGTCTTGAAACTTGCCCTCTAAGAATGAAACAACATTGTTCAAATGCAGAAAAAGTTGTTGATTTTTTAAAGAAACATAAAAATGTTGAAAGAGTTATATATCCAACTCTTCACAAAGGAGAAATAGCAGCTAGATCTAAAAAATATTTGAAAGGTGGAAACGGTGCCTTGGTTGGTATTGAAGTAAATGGTGGTGTAGAAGCTGGTAAAAAATTTATTGAAGCTCTAAAAATGTTTTATCATGTAGCTAACATTGGCGATGCAAGAAGTTTGGCTATTCATCCAGCTACAACTACTCACAGTCAGTTAACTCAAGAGGAACTGCTAGCAGCAGGTGTAACACCTGGATACGTAAGATTATCAATTGGTATTGAGCATCATGATGATATAATTGCTGATTTAGATCAAGCACTAGCAGCTTCAGGCAAACCTAGTTTGAAGGCTGTAGGTTAGTATTAGAATTTAAATATATTAAATAAATATTTGAACTGACTAAAAAAATTGAACTAATTTGGTGCATAGAAGCTATTAGCATTTGTGCACCAAATATTATAGTAAAAATTCCAAGAATTATTTGAATAGTTAAAATTATACCAATTAATTTAATAGAATAATTAAATTTTTTTAAATTATTTTTATAAACTATTAATACTAAAAATAAGTAAAAAAAGAAAATCAAATAAGCTAAGTTTCTATGCATAAATTGAACTAAAGATGGATCGCTAAAAGACTTTATACTAAACAAATTAATTAAATTATTATCATCTGGAAAATAAGAAGTGCCCATTAATGGCCAGGAATTATAAATAGTTCCAGCATCCATACCGGAAACAAATGCGCCTATGCATATTTGTAAAAATATTAAAATTAGCAAAGTAATTGGCAAATAAAAATTAAGCTTTTCTTTTGAAATAATTAATTCTTTTAAACTTAAATAATTCCATAAAATCAACGAAAGAATTATAAATGCAATTAATAAATGAAGAGCTAATCTAAAATGACTTACATCTACCCTATCAACTAAACCGCTTGATACCATATACCATCCAATAAAACCTTGTAGACATATAAGAACAAAAATGAAATAAAGATTTTTTAATTTAAAAAAACCAATTTTAGATGTGAAATAAATTAAAGGTAATAAAAAAGTAATTCCAATTAAACGTCCTAAAAATCTGTGAATCCATTCCCACCAAAAAATCACTTTAAATTCGCTTAATGACATAGAATTATTTAGGATATTAAATTCTGGTATTTTTTTATATAAATCAAAATAATTATGCCAATCTTTGTCATTTAATGGTGGAAATAAACCGGAAAATAATTCCCATTTAGTAATAGATAAACCAGAATCTGTTAACCTGGTTAAACCTCCAATAATTATCATTATGACAATTAAGCAAAACATTATAGATAACCAGTAGGAAATATATTTTTTTATTACTTTATTATCTATGTACATATATAAATAAATATATTAATTATTAACAAATCCAATTAAATAAATGTCGCCTAAAAATAAAATAAAACTTAATTTGTTAAGGAAAAAATTAGATAAAATAGATCATCAATTGCTAAATATGATTAATAAGAGAACTAAGATAATAAAAAAAGTTTTATCATTGAAAAAATACAAAAAAGAAATAATAGACAAAAAAAGAATTTCTGTAATTTTAAAAAAAATAAAAAAAAAATCTTTAAAAAAAAATATAGATCCTAAAATAACAAACCGTATATGGAAAAATATGATATGGGCTTATATTGATTTTGAAAAGAAAAAATTTAAAAAACAATAATTACTTACTGTGAGGTGGTAATTTTTTTTCTATAAAAATCTCATGTTTTCTTGTTGATGGATTATATTTTTTAGCTTTCAATTTAACTTTAGCTTTTTCTCCACCTGCTGGTTTTTTTACATAATAAAAAAAAGAACTATCGGGTTTTCCTTCAGGAACAAGACGGACTTTAACATGAGTTTTTTTTGCCATACTATTTTATTTTTTTAATATCCTTAATTAAATTAGAAATATTTATTAGTTTATTTTTAATCTCTTTACTATCGACGCTTATAAAGTTTTTTTGATTTTCGTCAAGTTTTATAGAGTTATTATTATCAAGAATTTTCCTAGCTCCATTAATAGTTAAACCCTTTTCTTTTAGCAAATATTTAATTCTTTTTAAAATTATAATAGTTTTCTTATCATAATATCTTCTATTTCCAGCTAATTTTTTTGGTTTTATTTGCTTAAATTCTTTTTCCCAAAATCTAATTGTATGAGTGTTAAGTTTTCCATTTTTTTGATTAACTAAATTTAATAGTTTTGCAACTTCACTAATTGTTTTATATATACTATCATGCTTATTCATTTTTAGGTGAATTTATAAAAGCTTTAAATTCTTTTGAAGCTTTAAATAATACCACATTTCTTTTCGATATAGTTTTTTTTTCTTTTGTCAAAGGATTTCTGCCAATTCTACTTTTTTTAGTTCTTATAGTGAATGTTCCAAATTTTGATATTTTAACTTTCTTATTTTCTTTTAAATTATTAATTAACAAATTTAATAAATCTTCAAGTAAATTTTCTGAAATTTTTTTTGAAAAACCTATTTGCATATATATTGAATTAATTATATTTTTTTTTGTTACATTAACTCTCATTAATCAATATTTTTTTTTATTTTTTCTATTAAGTTTCCCTTAATAATTTTACTACAAACGTTTAACGAATTTGAAAAACCTAAATAGTCAGTAGATCCATGACTTTTTATCACTGGGGAATCCAACCCTATAAAAATAGCTCCATTATATAATCTTGGATCAAGTCTTTCTTTAAAACTTTTAAGATTTTTAATGTTTATTAATGATGATAATTTTCCTAATAAATTTTTTGTCATTGCATTTTTTAATTCAGAAGTTATAAAATTTGCAGTTCCTTCAGCAGTTTTAAGTGCGACATTCCCAGTAAAACCATCGGCAACAATTACATTAACATCGCCATTCATCAAATTATTTCCTTCTATATAACCTTTAAATTCAAATTCAGTATTTTTTTTATTAATAAGTTTTTGA
>Ga0163108_10000593_pt1 | contig 27061 bp, 18 predicted proteins | sample Fk1155metaG_FD_109644 | JGI IMG/M metagenome (GOLD analysis project Ga0163108, IMG submission 109644) | Marine microbial communities from the Central Pacific Ocean - Fk160115 155m metaG | ecosystem: Environmental > Aquatic > Marine > Oceanic > Photic zone | place: The Central Pacific Ocean...
TCCTCTGTTCCATTGATAATCTTGGAAAGCACATCACCATTAATAATTGATTTGTTTCTTCCAATAGTAGATGAAAGCATAATATTTTCAGTTGCACCTACACAAAGCAAATCATCAATATTCATAATTAATGCATCTTGGGCAATTCCTTTCCACACTGAAGTATCACCAACTTCTTTCCAGTAAACATAAGCTAATGATGATTTTGTACCAGCACCATCTGCATGCATTATCAAACAATAATTATCGTCTCCTGTTAAATAGTCAGGAACAATCTTACAGAATGCTTTAGGAAAAAGTCCTTTATCAACATTTTTGATTGCATTATGCACATCTTCTTTATCAGATGAAACACCTCTTTGGTTATATCTATTTGTTTTCATTTTTTGTAAATAAAAAAGCATCCCTATTTAAGGATGCTTTCTTGTATTTTATATTTAGCTTACTTATTATCCGAAATATCTTTTGCATTTTCTTTTTTCTCCTCATCTTTTAACTCAATTGTTGGCCCTTCCACTTCTTTTTCTTCCTCTTTTGGTTTTGGAACATACTCTTGACTTACCACTTTAAAAGCAGTTCTTCTGTTATATTGATGCGCCTCTTCCTTGTTCTTTTTCCTTCTTAATCCATCAATATATATCTTTGAAAGAACATCACCAACCTTTAATTTTCCATCTTTATGCTCGATTACAAAAGGTTCTTTCTCTCCCATTCCAGATGCAGTTAATCTCTCTGTATCAATACCTTTCTCAATCAAATAATGGATACAAGCATCTGCTCTTTTCTGGGAAAGAATCTGGTTTTGCGCATCTGTTCCTCTATAGTCAGTATGTGAACGTAATTCTATAGTAATGTTTGGATTCTCTTTTAATGTAGTAATCAAAGCATCTAAATCTTCAATAGATTTTTTTCTCAAATCCCACTTAGCATAATCATACTCAATTTTTGGTAAAATGATTTCTTTTACAACAGGATCTAGTTTAAAATCAATAAGAAACTCTGTATTTTTTTCAACTCCGACAGTAGTCATGGTCCTTTTCTTTCTCAAATAACCCTCTAAAGATGCCACTAACTCATAAGAAGTAATTGGTTTTATTTTATGATTGTAAGATCCTGTATTATCTGTTTTTTTATCATCAGAATTTCCGTCAGAAGCAATAAGTTGGACATTGGCATCTGTTAAAATAGCTCCTGTTTTTGAATCGGTAACAACTCCTTGCAAAGTAAGAATAAGTGGTGGTAATTCAAATTGATAAATATCATCTCCACCTTTTCCTCCTTTTCTGTTTGAGGTAAAATAGCCTCTTTCATTTTTCCTCTCAATAATCATTCCAAAATCATCTCCTGGAGAATTCACTGGCGATTTTAGATTTACAACTGACGTAAAACTCAAATTACTATCTGGGATGGATTTATAAATATCTAATCCTCCCATTCCTATATGTCCATCAGAAGCAAAATACAGGACACCATCCGCATGAATAAAAGGGAACATCTCATCTCCAACAGTATTAATTGCAGGACCTAAGTTCATAGGTTCACTCCATTGATTTCTTTTTATTTTCTGCACCACCCATATGTCTTTTCCACCATATCCACCTTTTTGGTCGGAGGAAAAGAATATAGTACTTTCATCATCCGTAATTGCAGGATGTCCAACGGTTGCCCCACTATCTACCTTAATTTGTAACTTTTGTGCTTCCGCCCACAATTTCCCTTTTCTTTGAGATACATAAATATCACAACCCAATTGTTTTTTCTTTTCTACCTTACATTTAGTAAAATACATGGTACTGCCTCTTTGGTTTAAATACATTGGACCTTCACTCGCCTCTGTATTTATGGTTTCCATCTCTGGAGCTGGTGATCTCCATTGTCCTTTTTTATCAATTCTTGTTTTATAAATATCCATAAAACTCTCTCCAGTTCTTTCATCCACATCAGCCCCTGTTGATCCTTTTCTCGAAGAAGCAAAATAAATTTCGGTATAAGATTTGTTTCCAAAAGCTGGAGAAAAATCAGCAAATCTTGAATTTACAATAGGCATTATTGCTATCTTATATCTGGTAGGATTTGCTTCCCAATCTACTGACAGTTGGCAAGATTTTACACCCTTTTCTCCACTAATATCTGTGGGATTTAGCTTCACATATTTCTTATATTGCTCTAAAGCCTCTACATATTTAGCATTTTTCTTCAATATATCTGCGTATCTTAGATAAACAATTACATCAGGATATTTAGCTTTTATTGCTCTTTTATAATAACTTTCTGCTCTTTTTGCATCTCTATCAACGCCAGTTAAACGATAGCATTCTGCTTGTTTGAAAGTGATTTCTGCCTTCAAAGCTCTATTCTTAGTTTTTGAATATGCCTTCTTATAGAGCTCAGCTGCTTTGTTGTATTGTTCTAAAGCAAATGCTTTATCCGCTTTTTTGGTTTTTGAATTGCTAGTACTCTGCGCGTCAACTTGCAAGACTAAAACCATACACAAATTAATCAATAGTATTCTTACAAAATAATTCATTTTTCTATTTTTTAAAACTTTGCTAAAATAAAGAATAATTTACAAATACAATAAAATGTATTGTTTTAATAAAACATTCATTTGTTAATAAAGTTTTAATAAGTCAACCAAAAACGAAAGGTGGAAGTATTTTATGCAACAAATTAAAATTGTTTTTTTGTTCTTTAAAAAATTACTAACCAAAACATTTTAAAAATAATGGGAAAATCTAAACTAGAATACATTTGGCTTGATGGATATACTCCTACTCAAAATATGAGAAGTAAAACAAAAGTTGTGGAGGACTTTAGCGGAAAATTAAAAGACTGCCCTGTTTGGGCATTTGATGGTAGTTCAACAAAACAAGCAGAAGGCAATTCTTCTGATTGTTTATTAAAACCAGTTGCTATTTTTCCTGATCCTGAAAGAGTTAATGGCTTCTTGGTTATGACAGAAGTTTTGAATGCAGATAGCTCGCCACATCCATCAAATGCAAGAGCACAAATTGATGATGATGATAACGATTTTTGGTTTGGATTTGAGCAAGAATATTTTATAATGGATGTGGAAACACAACTTCCGCTTGGTTTTCCTATGGGTGGATATCCAGGACCACAAGGATTATATTATTGCTCGGTTGGCGGAAAAAACACACACGGTAGAAGTTTAGTAGAAGAACATGCGGATATCTGTATAGATGCTGGTATTAATTTTGAAGGAATTAACCAAGAAGTAGCTTGTGGACAGTGGGAATTTCAGCTTTTTGCCAAGGGAGCTAAAAGAGCAGGAGATGAACTTTGGATTGCGCGTTATTTATTAGATAGATTAACGGAAGATTACAACTATTATATTGAGTACCACCCTAAACCAATAAAAGGAGACTGGAATGGCTCTGGAATGCATGCTAATTTCTCAAATTCTACTTTGAGAGAATGCGGAAGTAAGGAGACTTATGAGGAGATTTGTGAGGCGTTCCGATCTGTAACAAAAGAACATATAGAGGTATATGGAGCAAATAACGACGAAAGATTGACAGGGCTTCATGAAACAGCATCTATAGATGATTTTAGTTATGGTATCTCTGATAGGGGTGCTTCTATACGAATACCGATTATAACAGTTGAAAAAGGTTGGAAAGGCTGGCTAGAAGACAGAAGACCTGCATCTAATGCAGATCCTTACGAGATTGCTGCAAGAATTGTAAAAACAGTTAAATCAGCTAAAGTTTAAAAATTAGTATCTTAAATTAAAAGAATTCTAACATAGCTGCTTTTATCCCATTTTAAACGAAACAGTGTAAATTATATATATAACATAAACAGTTAAAAAGATAATCCCTTCTCTTCTTGAAACTTTATTGTTAGAAAATAGATAAATAAACAACCCTAGAAGAATTGTTATAGCCATCATTAATAGATAATCTGTTTTAAATAATTGATCGTCTACCAAAGAAATATCTTTTATAATTGCTGTAAGACCAAGAACAGCTAGAATATTAAAAATATTAGATCCTATAAGATTACCAACCGCTAAACTTTCCTCTTTTTTTAGAGCTGCCACTACGGTAGTAGCAAGTTCTGGGATACTAGTCCCAATAGCGATAACTGTTACTGCGATTACCCTATTGGAAACACTAAACACTTTTGCTAAAGCGATTGCTCCATCTATAAAATAATCCGCCCCAAATTTCAATAAAATAATTCCAACAATTATAAAAGAAATACTTTTATAAATTGGAGATTGGTTGTCTTCTGCTAATAATTCATCCTTACCTATAGCTATTTGTAAATTTTCTTGACGAGATTGTCTAATAAGTAAAGTTGAGAAAATTACAAGTGAGATTACAAAAGTAACCCCTATCCAAAATGAAATTCCATTACAAAAATATAATATGACACCAAAAAATATAGACGATAAAAGAAGAAAAGGATAACTAATTCTTTTTGTTTGCAAAGAAATATTCATTCGAAATAAAACTGCAGCTAATCCTAAAACCAAAGCGATATTAGCAATGTTAGAACCAATTACATTCCCAAGAGCAATATCAGTATACCCTTTAAGAGCAGCCTCTAAACTTACCAAAAGTTCTGGTGCAGAAGTAGCAAAAGATACTATCGTCATTCCAAGAACTAGAGTTGAAATTCTTAATCTTAAAGCTAAAGAAACAGATCCTTTTACTAAGGCTTCTCCTCCTAAATAAAGTAATAATAACCCAAAAAGAAAAAAGATTGTTGGTATCATTATTTGTCTAAATCAAGATCGTCTTTTAGTTTATTTGAGCTATCACGAATATCCTTTTTAATCTCATTTGAAGCATCTTTTAATTCTCGCATGGCTTTACCGAGCCCTCTTGCTAATTCAGGAATCTTATTAGCACCAAAAAATAAAACCACAAAAAGTAGTATGATAAAAATTTCTGGACCTCCTATAAATAATAACATAAAGCAAAAATAAAAAAGCCCTCTCAATGAAAGGGCTTTTTCTTTAAAATAAATAATTTTTTATTCTTTAACCTTTTCTCTCTTAAGCGTATCCAACATAATAGGAGAAGCTACAAATAAAGAGGAATAAGTACCAACTAGAACTCCTACCATCAAGGCAAACATAAATCCTCTAATTACCTCACCGCCAAAAATAAAGATTACAAGAAGTACGAAAAAAGTAGTCATGGAAGTATTAATCGTTCTACTAAGCGTACTGTTGAGTGCATTATTCATAACCATTTCAATTTCTCGTTTTTTGTGCATTCCCATATATTCTCTTACTCTATCAAAAACTACAACTGTATCATTAAGTGAATAACCAATAATAGTCAAGATTGCCGCAATAAATGCTTGATCAATTTCTAAAGAAAAAGGCATAATACCATAGAAAATAGAAAAGATAGAAAGTACAATAAGAACATCGTGGAGAACTGCCATAACAGCACCCAGTGAGAATTGCCATTTTCTAAATCTAATTAAGATATACAAGAAGATAATAAGTAAGGAGAAAAAGACAGACCAAACAGCCGCATTTTTAATATCATCTGCAATGGTTGGTCCTACTTTCTGAGAACTCATCACTTCATAGTTCATGGCCATTTTAGAAAGTCCTTCATGGAGCTTTGTCTCTACTTCCTCATCTGCATTAATAGAATTTTCATCAATCATAAATTTAGTAGTAATTTTTACTTGATTATCATCTCCAAAAGTTTTTACTTGTGGAGCATATTTCAATCCGTCATTATCTACAAATACTGTTGTTAGCTCAGTTCTTAATTTTTCATTATTTACACTATCATCAAAACGAACTACATAAGATCGCCCTCCCAAAAAATCTACACCATAATTCAATCCTTTAGTAGCTAAAGAACCGATACCCAAAAGAATAATTACAACCGAAAGAATATAAAATCTTTTTCTTTTCCCAAGAAAATCGATGGTAGTATTTTTGAATGCTCCCTCAGTTAGTTTGGTTGAAAATTTTAATTCTTTATTTTTGTCTAATCTTCTAGAGATTACAAGTCTAGTAATAAAAATAGCTGAAAACAAAGAAGTTAAGATACCTATAATAAGTGTAGTAGCAAATCCTTTAATTGGTCCGGTTCCAAAAGTATAAAGAATAATTCCAGTAAGCAATGTAGTAACATTAGCATCAATAATAGCAGTATAGGCATTATTATAACCATCTTTTATAGCTAAACGAATTCCTTTTCCTCCAGTTAATTCTTCCCGAATTCTTTCATAAATAAGTACATTAGCATCCACAGACATTCCAATTGTAAGTACAATACCCGCTATACCCGGAAGAGTAAGAACCGCTCCAATAGAGGAAAGCACGCCAAAGATGAAGAAGATATTGGCAAGCAGTGCGATATTAGAAACCAAACCAGCTCCTGAATAGTAAAAAATCATATACAATAGTACAATCATAAGAGCAATAATGAAAGATTTCAATCCTGCGTTAATTGCTTCTTCTCCTAGGGAAGGCCCAACAATGGCCTCCTCAATAATTCTAGCGGGAGCAGGCAATTTACCTGACTTTAAAATATTAGCCAAGTCACTTGCTTCATTGATGGTAAAATTTCCGGTAATTTGAGATCGGCCTCCTGAGATTTCACTTTGAACCGTAGGGAAGGAATAAACAAATCCATCTAATACAATAGCTACACTTTTACCAATATTCTCGGCAGTTAAGCGCTTCCACTTTTTAGCGCCTTCAGAATTCATAGTCATAGATACTTCTGGATTGGCATTAAATTGTCCAAAATCTTGTCTAGCATCTGTTACTACATCACCTTCTAAAGAAGCCCTTCCTTCACGCCCACTTACTTTTAAACCAACCAACTGCATAAATTTACCTTCTGGATCGTATGGTTTTACAGTATAAGCAAATTTTACATCTAATGGGAAATTCTTCATCACTTCAACATCCGATAAATATTTATTAAGTGTAGCCGTATCTTTTATAGCACAATAACCAACAACAGGGCCTTCATTTGGTCTATTATCTTGGTCTATATTTGGATAAAGCACAGCATAAAACGGATTCTCTGCTGCAAATTCTTCAAAGGAAAGTTGGGAGTCTGTTGTGTCCGAGACTGCTGAATCTCCTTCTAATTGGGTTAATAATGATAACTCAGATGTATCTTCTAAGATTTTAGAATCCTCCAAAGACTCTAAAATCTCCTCTACTTCTGTTATGGTATCAGTAAGTTCTAATTGCTCTCTTAAATATTTATTAGCATCTTCCAAACTTGGTAATAACTCTGCATATTCGTAAGTTTCCCAAAACTCTAATTTAGCTGTAGATTGCAACAATTTTCTGGCTCTTTCTGGTTCTTTAATCCCAGGAAGTTCTACCAAGATTCTGCCAGAAGTTTCCAGCCTTTGAATGTTTGGCTGAGTAACCCCAAATCTATCAATACGAGAACGTAAAATATTAAATGATCTACTTATAGCATCTTCTACTTCTACGCGAATTACTTTTATTACATCAATATTTGTCGCATTTATTTTTATCTCATCACGCATTTGCGCCATGAACAATACGGCTAATCCATTATTTGGAGAAAGCTTTTCGTATTCCAGGGCGAAAAGAGTAACAAAATCCTGTTGAGAATTCTTTTGCATTTCCTGAGAATTAGTAATAGCAACATTAAAATTCTCATCATCACTATTGTTGGAGAGCGCTTTAATTACATCAACAACGGATACCTCCAAAGTTACATTCATTCCTCCTTTAAGGTCAAGCCCTAAATTGATTTCTCTTTCTTGACATTCTTTATAAGTGTATTCTTTTGCCCAAATATCATACACCTTCTCGCTACTTATGGAATCTAAATAATATTTTTCCCTTTTTTCTTTTTCTACCTCCAAATATTCATTTAATATAATTGAATCAACTAAAGAATCATTTGTAGAACTTTGAAATTCTGAAATTAGCGTTTCTTTAGTCTTTTCTATATAAGTATTAGTGTATTCTATTGCATCATCTTGTACTCGATCAGCAACCCAAGTAAAAGATAGTTGATACAAACACACTATAGCGAAGACAATGGCGAATACTTTTATGGCGTTTCTATTTTGCATTATTCTTTTATTTTTTTTATCTGAAATTTTCGAACCGCAAATATAAAATTTCATTCTTATATAAACAATAAAATAAAGAAGCATTTAGTTTGAAGATATTTGAACGTATAAGATTATTTTTTTTGAATAGCAATTTTTTAATTTTAATTCTATTTATTTGTAAAAGTTTTATTGTAAAAATATGAAAAAATCTTATTTGATTTTTATACTTGTTTCTCTTTCTTCTGATCCTGCTTTTTCACAAATAAATTTTAGCAGAGACACATCTCTTCCGGTTATTGAAAACGCAAATAGATTCAATCATGCATGGGTAGGAGGAGTTAATGCTATGCAACCATCAGAAATTGATTTAAATTTAGATGGAACCAATGATCTTATTTTATTTGATAGAACAGGAAATAAAGTTTCTCCTTTTTTGAATGTAAATAATCAATATGTTTTTGCACCAGAATATCGTTCTGCATTTTCGAATCATATGCACGATTGGGTAATTCTTGCAGATTATAATTGTGATGGGAAAAAAGATATTTTTACTTATTCTTCTGGAGGAATTGCGGTTCTCGAGAACAACTCTACTTCCACTCTTTCATTTAATATAATTACCTCTCTTTTACTTTCTGATTATGGAACAACTAATATCAATTTGTATGTAAGTTCAGTTGATATCCCAGCCATATGCGATATTGATAATGATGGAGATCTAGATATTCTGACTTTCTCAATACTTGGTGGTTTTGTGGAGTATCACAGAAATATGGCTATCGAATTAACTGGTAGTTGCGATACTTTAGCTTTCAGATATGAGAAATCTTGTTGGGGAAATTTCTTTGAAGGATTAAATACTTATCTGATAAACTGCACTGCATGCTCTCCTGATAGTTGTAGCCCAGCGTATATTTCAACCGCCAATAGTAAACAAAAACACTCTGGCTCTACATTACTTGCAATTGATGTAGATGATGATAATGATAAAGATTTGATTCTCGGAGATATTAGCTATAATAATTTAAATTTATTAATTAATGGTGGAGATAGTGCAAATGCAAATATCAGTTCAATCGATAGTATCTTTCCCGCCAATCATAATAACACCATAGAAGCCGATATTCATCTTTTTCCAGCATCATTTTATTTGGATGTAACCCATGATGGAATTAAAGATTTAGTTGTTACTACTAATAGCCAGGCAAACTCAGAAAATTTTGAAAGCGTTTGGCTTTATGCTAATGGTGGAACTAATTCTCTACCAGATTTCAATTTTGTAAGCAAATCTTTCTTACAAGAAGAAATGATCGAATTAGGAGAAGGAGCTTATCCTGTTTTTTTTGATTACAATAATGATAGTTTATTAGATATTGTAGCAGGAAATTATGGTTATCATGATGTGTTAGGTAATGATGTTTCTGGCCTGGCTCTTTTTGAAAATATTGGAACTAATAATCAACCATCATATTCTCTAATTACACGGGATTTTGCAGGAATATCAAATCTTAATTTAAATATTAGTTTAAATATCCCAGCACTGAATATCTATCCTACCTTTGGAGATCTGAATGGCGATGGAAATAAAGATTTACTTGTAGGAGATGCAGATGGAATGTTGCATTATTTTACTAATAATGGAGGGGGAACAACATCTTCTTTCACTCTTGCTGTTCCAAATTTTGAGCATATAGATGTTGGTTATTCTGCTACTCCTCAATTAGTTGATGTTAACCGAGATGGATTGCTTGATTTATTAATAGGAGACAAAACAGGGCAAATAAGTTATTTTCCAAATAATGGAAGTAATAGTGTTGCTGTTTTTGATAGTGTTATTTCCAATTTTGGTGGAATTGATGTTGACTCTAACTTTACAAGTGCAGGTTATAGTGCACCACATTTAGTTGATATTGATGGAGAATACCATTTATATATTGGCTCATTTACTGGATCAATTTATCATTACAATAATATTGATGGTAATTTAGGTGGTAATTTTAATTTGATAAATAATATAGAACAAAATATTTTGGAAGGAGCCAAAACTGCTTTATGCATTAGAGATATAAATAACGATCAAGTTCCAGATATGATTATTGGTAATTATTGTGGAGGATTGAGTTATTTTAGAGGGGATACACTTACTACTCATCTAAATAATTTCATTCAGGATAAGCAACTCTTGCTTTATCCTAATCCTACAAATAAAAATCTGTTTTTTCAGACAAAAGTAAATGGAGAAATACAAATACATAACATATTAGGAGAGATGCTTTTCTCAGAAGAAAAAACAAAACAAAATCATAGAATTGATATAAGTGAATTACCTGCTGGAATTTACATTATTAAATTAGATAATTTGACAAGCAAATTTATTAAGGAGTAAAAACAGGATTTGTAATAAACTCAGAGTCTGAAAGTGTTTTAAGAAAGGCGATTAAATCCTGTTTTTCCTGATTGGTGAGTTCCAAACCAACACCTAATTTCTTCATTAAAGGGTCTACTGTTGAAGAGAAATTTCCTCCACTATTATAATGATCAACCACTTCTTCCAAACTAGCAAATCTACCATCATGCATATATGGTGCTGAAAATTCAATATTTCTGAGTGTTGGGGTCTTGAACTTTCCATTATCAGAATTTAAACCAGTAACTATTGCAAGGCCCATATCGAGAAATGGCTCAGAGTCTAATCCGTTATTATGAAAAAGATTATCCATAAACATTTCAGTTCCATGACAGTGAAAACAATCTCCTTTCTCGGTATTAAAAATCACATAACCATTTAGCTCAGAAGAAGTTAGCTGTAACTCTTGACGTAAATATTTGTCGTATCTAGAATTAGCAGAGATTAAAGTGCGTTCAAATTGTGAAATTGCCATAACTACATGAGTAGAATCTATATCATCTATATTGAATGCTTTTCTAAATAGTTCTTTGTAAATTTCGCTTGCATTAAGCGTATTTTCTACATTTTCCCAAGTATTATTCATCTCAATTGGGTTTACTACAGGATCAAAAGCCTGTTCTTCCAAAGTAACTGCCCTGCCATCCCAAAAATTGGAAGTGTTCCACCCAGCATTGATAATAGTAGAGGCATTTCTCTCGCCAAACAAACCATCTATCCCCTGACTAAAGCGATTAGTATCAGAGAATCCTGCTATTTGTAAATGACAAGATGCACAACTTTGCGTTCCATCACCACTCAATATCTTATCATGAAAAAGTTTCTTTCCTAATGCAATACCTTCAATCGTCATTGAATTATTATCTGGAATAATCATATCTGGGAAGCCTGCTGAAGGGATAATAGTATAAGGAGTAGTTTGGTATGGTGTTAGAGTATCAAAAATACAACTATCATCATTATAAGTTGCAGAAGCGTTATAATTTAAAGCATTTTGATCGGTACATCCGTTAATAATAGGGAGATCCTTCTTGCAAGCAAACAAGAAAATTACAAGAAATAAGGTATAAGATACCTTCATCAATTTATTTATTGCATAAAAGTTGTAAAGGTAAATACACCACCAGAAACATCCTCTCCATTTGCTTGCAGTTTATGCTGCATCATCATATTTTGCATAATTCCATTATTTCCTGCTGGCCCATATGAAGCAAAACTAATCTCATTTGGGTATTGATACCAGTTATTAATCTCCATCATAATCATAGAGTTTACATCACCCAGATTCTCATCTACATTTAGTGAAATATCAAACGAACTATTAAAAGACATATCCATTCCCGATGTAGGGCCAGTATGTGTAAGGTAACCATTTGTAATAGTATTAAAAGCTCCTTCAAGTTTCATATAGTGATAACCTAGATTCATAGGCCATTCCATAGCTGCATCCCAACTTTCATTTACATATCTATTATCAATGTTCAGAGAGCTATCTAAACCCATTGTAAATGAGATCTTGGTATATTCTCCATTATCTAATTCACCAAGATCTACTATTAAAGTGGAGGCATCATCAACATTAACAAAATGAACCTCTTTTAATAGTTTTATGGTTCCATCAGCAGCATGTAATTGTATATCTGAAATCAAATATTTTAAGGTCTCTACATTATATGGTTCTCCTGTAGAATTTGTGTAATTTAAACCTCCTATACAGCAAGCATGACCATCTATACAATGTCCTCCATCCAAACAGCCAAAAGGGTATACTACAAGATCTTCCCCCGAAACAGTATGAGAAAAGTTAATAATTAAATTAGTTGATTTAACTTTATCCTCCTCGGGACTACACCCAAGAAATATAAATAACCCAATAATTAAGCTAATCTTTTTCGTGATCTCTTTCATTCTTATTAAAATATTTGAATTAATACAACCAACAAATTTACAAAAAACTTCCTAGATATACTTTGCGAAAGTAAAATTCTAAGAGAATCTTATGTATTCAGTAAATATTTAAGATAAAGCGCCAATTTCTTTTAAAAGGCTATTTGTTTTCTTCACTCCCTCAGCAGAAGTCACTAATTTTTCTTTTTCCGCATCATTCAAATCAATCTCTATAATCTTTTCTATTCCATTTTTACCAAGCAAAACAGGAACACCAATACAAAGGTTCGAAAGATCATACTCCCCGTCTAATAGTGTCGAACAAGGAAACATCTTATGATGGTCGCAAACTATTGATTGTACTAAAACTGAAACTGCAGCTCCAGGCGCATACCAAGCAGAGGTGCCTAACATCTTAGTAAGAGTTGCTCCTCCTACTTTAGTAGCTTCCAATACTTGCTGCAATCTTTCTTTTGATAAAAACTCCGTAACCCTTATAGAATTTCTTGTTGCTAACCTTGTAAGCGGTACCATACCAACATCTGAATGCCCGCCAATTACCATACCATCCACATCAGAACTTGGGCAATCCATTGCCTCAGCCAATCGATATTTGAAACGGGCACTATCTAATACACCACCCATACCAATAATTCTATTCTTTGGAAGTCCTAAAGTTTTATGAGTAAGGTAAGTCATTGTATCCATTGGATTGCTTACGATAATTAAAATAACATCAGGGGAATAGGTAATTAACTGCTCAGCAACTGATTTTACAATTCCAGCATTTATACCGATCAGCTCCTCACGAGTCATTCCAGGCTTTCTTGGAATTCCAGAAGTAATAACAGCAACTGTGCTTCCGGTAGTTTTGGAATAATCTCCAGTAGTTCCAGTTATTTTCGTGTCAAAACCATTTAATGCTGCTGTTTGCATCAAGTCCATTGCTTTCCCTTCCGCAAAATTTTCTTTAATATCTACTAAAACCACTTCTGATGTGAAATTTTTAATGGCAATATATTCGGCACAACTCGCTCCTACTGCCCCTGCTCCTACTACTGTTACTTTCATTATTTGTTTTTAAAAAAATTATTATGCATCTACATTCGCATATTTTGCATTAGCTTCAATAAATTCTCTCCTTGGTGGGACTTCATCTCCCATAAGCATAGAAAACACTCTATCAGCTTCTGCAGCACTATCAATTGTCACTAACTTTAATGTTCTTTTTTCAGGATTGAGTGTGGTATCCCAAAGTTGTTCAGCATTCATTTCACCCAAACCTTTATATCTTTGGATTCCTATACTCACTTCTTTTCCAGCTTTCATTTCTTCCATTAAAGTGTCTCTCTCTTCATCACTCCAGCAATATCTATGATTTTTACCTTTCTTTAATAAATATAAAGGTGGAGTTGCTATATAAATATATCCTTTTTCAATTAGTTCGTACATATATCGGAAAAAGAAAGTAAGGATAAGAGTTGCAATATGGCTTCCATCAATATCGGCATCCGTCATAATTACTACTTTATGATATCTTAATTTTTCAGTATTAAGCGCTCTTTCATCTTCTTCAGTACCTACAGAAACACCAAGTGCAGTATACATGTTTTTAATTTCTTCATTTTCAAAAACCTTGTGCTGCATAGCTTTTTCTACATTTAAAATTTTACCTCTTAGCGGAAGAATAGCCTGAAAATGCCGATTTCTACCTTGCTTAGCAGTTCCTCCTGCCGAATCTCCCTCCACTAAGAAAATTTCACATTTCTCAGGATCTCTTTCGGAACAATCAGAGAGTTTGCCTGGAAGTCCCGATCCGGTCATTATACTTTTTCTTTGTACCATTTCCCGAGCTTTTCTAGCAGCATTCCGAGCTGTTGCTGCCAAGATTACCTTTTGCACAATGGTATGTGCTTGCTTTGGATTTTCTTCCAAATAAAAGGAAAGCATATCGCTCACCGAACGAGAAACAGCAGAAGTTACTTCCTTATTTCCTAATTTTGTTTTGGTTTGTCCTTCAAATTGTGGTTCCATTACTTTTACTGAAATTACAGCCGTAAGACCTTCTCTAAAATCATCACCTGAGATCTCAAATTTTACTTTCTTCAGAAGACCCGATTCATCTGCATATTTTTTTAAAGTTCTTGTAAGTCCTCTTCTAAAACCAGAAAGATGAGTGCCTCCCTCATGAGTATTGATATTATTTACATAAGAATGCACATTTTCAGTATATGAGTTATTATACACCATAGCTACCTCAACTGGTACGCCATCTTTTTCTCCGTCAATATAAATCACATCATTTAAAATAGATTCTCTTGTCCCATCCAAGTAAGTAACAAATTCTTTTAAGCCGCCCTCAGAATAAAACTCTTCTTTTACAAAATCTCCTTCTTCAGTAGTTCTTCTTTTATCAGTAATAGCAAGATGAATTCCTCTGTTAAGAAAAGATAGCTCTCTTAACCTTGCAGATAAAATATCAAAATGATAAATCGTATCAATAAAGATGGTTTTATCTGGCATAAAGGTAACAAAAGTTCCCGTTTTATCAGTCGTGCCAATTTCTCTTACATCATACTGAGGTTTGCCAATCTTATATTCTTGTTCATACACTTTTCCTTCTCTATGCACTTCCACTTTGAGATCGCTTGATAACGCATTTACACAAGACACACCAACCCCATGTAGGCCTCCGGAAACTTTATACGAATCTTTATCAAACTTTCCTCCAGCATGGAGCACAGTCATTACTACCTCCAGAGCAGATCTTTTTTCTTTCTCATGTGTGTCAGTGGGAATACCTCTACCATTATCTTTAACTGTGATAGAATTATCCTCATTAATATAAACATCAATATGGGAACAATGTCCTACTAGCGCTTCATCAATTGAATTATCTACTACCTCATATACCAAATGGTGCAAACCTTTTTGGCCGACATCACCAATATACATTGCAGGCCTTTTTCTTACTGCCTCTAAACCCTCTAAAACCTGAATATTATCAGCACCATAATTCTGCTGATTTTTATTTTCTTCACTCATAAATTTTGTATTAATTACTGCTTTCTCAAAAAACAAGCAAATATACATTTTTACTATCGAATAAAGAGTAAATTTTTAGTATAAAATTGGAGAAGTTTTTCAACAAAGGTTAATAACTTTTAGAAGCTGTAACTCAAACCAAAAATCCCATTAAAACCAATCTCCTGATAATCCCTCCAAAGTTCCTTTTTAGAGTTTGTGAGATTGTTCAATTGCAAATAAGCTGAAAGAATTTTGGAATAGTTGTATTGTAAGCTTAAATTAGCATGAAACTGTGATTCTAATTGTGAAGTCTCATTATAATATCTTTCACCTAAGTAATTGATGGATGGCTCTACTTTAATTTTATCTCTCAAATTAATTGGAGCGCTAATATTTGCAACAAAATTCGGTTTATAATATACTTTCTTGTCCCAACTATAATAATCAGCATATGCATTTACTGACAGAATATCACTTACCCCTCTTTCGTATTTTACTCTAAGATGCAATTGTTTTACATCTACATAAGCAATTTTAAAACGATTATAATCACCATTATTCACGCCTTGAAAATTATGAAAATTATCTATCATACCATAAGCTACAACCCCTTCAAAAACTTCATCCTTTCCTAAAACATTACGCATTAAAAGATATAGTTCATCCCCAGAAGTAGTTTCTAATACTTGCATAAAACCATGTTCACCTAGAATAGACTGATTACTTCCATAAGAGTGAATGAAAGGATTCTCATCTGCAAGTGATTTAAGCGTATTTCTTTTTTCAATATGACGAATTCCACCATCAACTAATAAAATATCTTTCACTAATTCTTTAGTTGCTTTAATTATCGGAGAAATCGCAATACCATTAGGATCATAGTGCGAATTCAAACCAGTCTCAAACCTTATCCCAAACTTTTCAAAATTAGTTTTCGGGACAAAATGAAGTTCTTGTAACTCTGTAGCTTGATATTTTGAGTCTTTATTATTATAGTTGATATAATCGTTAAATTCTATTTCCAAGTCAATTGGCAAGCCATTAATTTCCTTTTGCAGATCAGCACTTAAATGGATTTGATTCTCTGACATTTCATTCAAATCGGAAACAAAGAAGGTTACATTGCGAATCATCTTCTCAGAATCATTATCCGTATTTATTGCTGAAACCGAGAATCTTGTATAAGAAAAACGATTGTAGAACGGATTATTTTTTGTTATTGAATTATCAAAATCTTTTTTGTCAGTTGTTCCATTTCCTCCATAAGTAAAAGCACTAACTCTCTCATAATCTAAATTAGCAATATATATTTTGTCTTTTTTTATCTTTTTTATATATAGATTCGAAGTGTTATTACTTTTTCCTGCTAGTTTACCATCAATCTTTACACTATTATTAAAATGATTAAACAATCCTCCATAATTTAATGTTTTGGACCTTCCGCTATTATGAATTATTGTTGCTTTAGAGCCAACTCTATAACCTGTCCCTAAAGAAACCTTACTCTTAAACAATTTTGAGATACTTTCTGCTTTTACTTTAGCTGCCTTTAATGGACGTGTTTTGTAATTGCTTTTTAAACTGTGTTGGCTTATAAAATATTCTTGGGTTTTATCAATTTTTGCAGTATCCAAAAAAGCGGGTTGCTTGTTTAGTTTAGTTGCCTCAGGAATAGAAGGAACAAACTGCTCAGTTACCCTTACTTCTGTCGCTTTTATATCTTGTGCTTTTATATCTGAAAAACAAAGCAAAATAATACCAATTAAAAAAAATTTATTCTTCATTTTCTGGAATTTTTGGAATTTCAGTTGTATCTATTTCTTCTTCAAATAACACTTCATAATTTATTTCATCATCAAAAATATTGATATAAGTTTCAGCTTGTGGAAGAGTTGTTGTATCAGTTATCTCCGACTGTAGAATACTTTCATAATTTTTTCTGGCAATAATTAATAAATCCTCTCCTTCATAATTCTCAATTATAGATTCTAAAGTAGCTTTTGCCTGAAAAGAATTTCCCCTTTGTTTGTAAATATCTGAAAGCAAGATAAAACCCTTTGCAATCCAATAATCTGCAGTGAAATCATTAGCCAATTGGTAAATTATGGTCTCAGACTTTTTCAAACTATCATTCAAATAATTTAGATAGGCTATCATATAAGTTGCTTCTGCTCCAACCCTATCTTTGATATTTTTGCTTAATGCAGAAAAAGTTCTTTCTGCCTTTTGGAAATTACCATATGTAAAATAAGAACGAGCCAAAATAAGGTTTGCCTTATTTTTAAGTCCATCATCTAATTTGTCTAGATTGAGTACTTTATTGGCATAAATAACCAAATCTTTCGATTGCTCATATTCACTAGTTTCAAAGCCAAGCATTAGACGAATAATCGCCTCTCTTTTCACACTATTACTAGTAGCAATCTTTTCTAAATATAAATAATTCTCATTTGATTTTTTAAAATTATTAATTGAAAAATAATACCTTGCTAAATACAAATAAGAGGGTTCTAAATATTTATTATTTAAGTCCGTTACTTCTTGAAAATGCGTTAATGCACAAATAGAATCTTTTACTTTTACACAAGTCTGAGCTAAATAATAATGAGACTCCAAATCAAAAATACCACTCTCAAAAATCTTTAAATACTGCAAAAATGTTGTTCTTGCAACCCCATAATCACCCTCAGCAAACTTCATAAAAGCAGCATTATAAGTTAAAGAATCTTGCTCAGCTCTACTTATGCTTACTTGAGGTAAAGCATTTACAACTTTTAAGTATTCATCCACTTTTGCAACACTTACATAGGCTGCTCTCAAGCCAGCAAGCGCCTCTTTAAAATAAATAGTTTTTGGATAGTCATTTATAACAATCAAAAAAGAAGCGATAGCATCATTAATTTTATTAGTATTAAAATAAATCATAGCTTTGCTTAGGTGTACTTTCGCTTTCATCTGAATCTCTGTTGTGAATGCAAGCAAATTATTATAATAAGAAATGGCTAATTTTGTTTGGTTATTATTTTTGTAATATACTGCTAAATCAAGCAATGCATCATCATAATAAGCAGATTGTTTATAATCTTCCTCCAATTGTTTAAGAAACTTCGCTTTTGCAGAACTTCTACCAATAAGCCCCAAACAAACAGAACGATTGTAAATGGCATAATCCGTATCAAACAAATCGTATCTTGAAGCTGATTCATAATTCTTTTCCGCCATTGTAAAGTCTGAAAGCATAAAATAACAATCAGCAATTCTAAGATAAGCATCATTCAGCCACATCGAATCCTTAGCTGATTTTATAAATCTTCGGAAAGAATTTTTTGCTTTTCTGTAATCCTTCTGATTAAAATAAGCATAGCCCAAATTGTATTCTGCAAAATTAATAGGAGAAGGAAGAGATAATAAAAGATATTTATTATACAATATTGCTGATTCTTTAAAATCAGCAATATTGTAATAAGAATGAGCCAACCAATAAGTACTAGTAGCAAAAATATCCTCATTTATGTTAAGTCTATTAGAGAACTGAAAAAGTAAGATTGCTTTATTATAATATTCATTATTAAATGCCTTTACCCCGATAAAAAAGGATAGTCTTTGCATAGCCTTCTTCTGTACTATTGTAGGAAATTCTATCTTTTTTAATTGCTCAAATGCTTGCTCATATCTACTTGTATTCTGGAATGCATTTATCATCAAATTATTAATAACCTTTTTATTTTCAACATTCTTAAAATTGCTCAAATATTCTTTCAATATATCTAAAACATTTTCAAAAGGAAGATCTAATTCGTAAGATAGTTTAGCATAATTAAAATAAGCATCTTCTTGTATTTCGAAATTATAATCGTAATCAGCTGCCTTCTTAAAAGCTTTTAATGCATAATTCTTCTCCTGAATATTCAAATAACTATTGGCTAAATAATAGGAAACAAATTGTCTTGAACTATCTTCTGAGAATTCAAGAGGCTCTAAATATCTTATAGCATTCTCAAAGTCCTGAATATTGTGATAAGCATGTCCTATTTGTAATCTGTCTAATGTAGTAGAATGGGTTGCTTTTTCAAAATAAGCCTTAAAGTACTTCACTGTATTTTGATAATCCGTTTTTCTATAATAGGCCTCTGCTATCATTCTATTAAGCTCTGCCTCTCTAGATGAGATAACCTTATCAAGCATTGGTTCTGCATAAAAAATCAGGTCATCATATCTATGTTGCAAAAAATAAATCTGACTTATATAATAAGGCACAATAGAAGAAAAGTTTTTGTCCTGTTTTAAGTTTTGAAAATGAGAGAGGGCAGTTTTGTAATGCTTTTGTTTGTAGGTAATATGAGCATAAAAATATTGTGAAGAAGCAGTATATTTTGAATCCAGATTTAATAACTTAGAGAAATAATATTTAGAGGATTCTAAAGAATCAAGCATAAAATATGAATATGCTAATTTGAAATTAAACTCACTATTTTTCATATCACATTTTAAAAAATAACGAATGCTTTCTAAATACGATTCTTTCTGATAAAAAAACAAGGCCAACTCGTAATTTACTTCATTTATTTTTTCCGAACAAGGATAGTTCTTTAAAAATTCATCAAACCAAAACTTTGCGTCTTCATTAAACAAATTTTTGGAGCAAACAGCAATATGAAAAAGCGCTTTTTCTTTTTGAGATTCTAATTCTAATTCATCCATGTAAATTTGATGAAATAGATTTTGTGCTAAACCATACTTCTCATCTTGAAAAAGTTGTTGTGCTTGCATATATATTCTGCCTTTTTCACTTTGTGCAGATACGTAAAAAGAGAAAAAAAATAAGATAAATAAAAAAACTAACTTTCTAATCATTTTTATGAGATATCAGAATTAAAAATAGAAAATAAGTCAACTGTAATTGTGGGTGCTATCATAAGTTTTCAACAAAGCAGGATAACAATTAGAATGAATTTACATTCTTAAAACCTAATATTTTATTTACTTTGCCCTAAAATTATTTTTGATTTATATTTTAAAAATAAAAGGCACAAAAAAGATTCCAGATTTTGTGCAAATCAGAGATGAGGATATGACTTTACGCGCCTATTTTAGAATGGATCAACAAGAATCTGGAATAAGAAAAAATAACTTAGAAAAATATGCAAAGGAAATAACCTATGTCCTAAATAAGATCCCTTTTGGAAAATTAAAAAAATTAGACATCCAATTATGAATACTATAATCGAATTTAAGGGAGTAGATATTTTGCAAAAAACAAATATCATTTTTCAGGATATAAATTTTAAAATCTCTACTGGGGAATTTATTTATATTATTGGAAAAACTGGAAGCGGAAAAAGCAGCTTGCTGAAATCGTTATATGCCGAGTTGCCCATTAAAAAAGGAAGTGTCAAAGTTTTGGGTTTTGATGTAGCAAAATTGGATGATGATAATATCTCTAAGTTGAGACGAAAATTAGGGATAATTTTTCAAGATTTTCAACTTCTAACTGATAGAACACTTTATGATAATTTACTTTTTATTTTGCAAGCAACTGGGTGGATTGAGAAAGCAAAAATGGATGAAAGAATAAGAGAAGTTCTCGATAATGTGCATTTGGAGAATTGTGAGAGTAAGATGCCATACGAACTATCTGGCGGTGAACAACAAAGAGCTACAATAGCAAGAGCACTTTTAAACCATCCTGAAATTATTTTAGCAGACGAGCCAACAGGAAATTTAGATCCTGAGAAATCAGAGAAGATAATTGCTCTTTTAAAAGAAATAAATGAAAAGGGAACTACAATAGTTGTTGCTACTCACGATTATTCCATCATAAAAAAGTTTCCTTCACATACTTTTGTCTGCGAAAATCGTTCTCTTGTTGAAACAACTAACGAGAATCTTTAAAAACAAAAAGTGCAACATCCAAAATTAAGTATTATTATTCCTGTTTTAAACCAAGAACAGTATCTACGAGCTTCTATTGAAAGTGTAATAAATCAAGATTTTACAGATTATGAACTTATTGTTATAGATGGAAAATCTACTGATAATTCATTGGATATTATCAAAGAATATGAGAGCAAAATAAGTTATTGGGAAAGTTCAGAAGATAAAAATGTATATGATGCTATGAATAAAGGTATTAATAAAACAAATGGGGATTGGCTTTATTTTTTAGGTGCGAATGACAAAATATGTAAAGATACCTTCCAAAATATCTTTTCTAAGAGATTAAAAAATACGAATTTGATTTTTGGAAATGTAATTTATCAGAATAATGAAGAGTTCAAAGGAAAATATTCCAACTCCTTATTTCTAAGAAACAGCATTCATCATCAAGGAGCACTTTATCATAAAAGATGTTTTTATGATAGGAAATTTAATTATAATTATTCTATTTTAGCTGATTATGATTTTAATCTAGGTCTATTCTTAGAGAAAAGAAAAGCACTTTATTTTAACTTTAATTTTGCTATTTGCAACAATAATGGGATCTCAAAACTAAAAGGCTTTGAACATTATAAGCAAGAATTTAATATTAAGAAAAATAGATTAAATGCTGTGCAACTTATTGTTTACGGGAATGTTACTTTGGGAAAGTTTTTGCTAAATAGATTAGGGATTCTATAAGAAATCTGAGAAAATCTTATTTAGTTTTTCACTCTCTTTCTCCCAATTTAATTCTTGTTTTACTTTTACCATGTTTGCTTTCCAAACTTTTCTCTTTTCTAAATTATTTAGCATTATATTTATAATATCAGCCAAATATTTTGGATTATAATTTTCTATAATTACTCCTATCTCATTTTCATCCATTATTCGTTTTATTTCTAAAAGAGGTGAAGCAATAATGGGAAGCTCTGCATGAATGTAATCAAATAGTTTGTTAGGTAGCGCATATTTAAAACTCAGTCCCAAAGGCCGTTCTAAAAGTAATCCAATATCAGCTTGTTTGGTATAGAAAAACAAATACTCAAAAGATACTTTTCCAAAAAAGAATACTTTATCCTCAACTCCGATTTTTACTACCAATTCTTTTAACTCATCTTCTACCTTACCAAAACCAATAATTAATAAAACGGCTGAATCAATAAAAGGCATTGCTGTAATTATTTCTTTCAATCCTCTTCCAGGATTCATCACGCCTTGATACAAAATAATCTTTTTATCATTAAATTGAAGTTTCTCAACTTTCTTTCTTTTCACTTCAAGCTTTGGAATGTTTCGAATAATCTGAAAGTTTGTATTGTATTGTTTGTTATAATTATCTGCAATCGATTGGGAGACCGTATAAGTATGTTTTAATTTTGGAAGAATCCACTTCTCAATTGTTCTCCAAACTGATTGTACAAATTTTCTACCTTGTAACTCTGGCCCTTCACAAAACATTTCATGGCTATCATACACTAAGGGCTTACTTTTTAACTTAGAAATAAGGAAATTTGGCAAGAGGGTATCCAAGTCATTTGCTAAATAAAGATCCGATCTTGAGAAAAGAAGAAAAAAGAAAAGACGAATATTATATTCTATATAAAACCAAACTTCCTTTTTAAAAATCAAACTCAATCTTTTGTATTTGTATGTCCTTTCAATAGGCAAACTATCAGGAAGCATTCTTCCTAAAAGCAAAACCTCAAATCCCATCTGTTGCAAAGTAATAGCAGTTTTATGCACTCTTTGGTCGGTACACAAATCAGAAGTGACAGAAATAATAATTCGTTTCAAAAATAATTTTTTAGCGAAAATACAGTTTTTAAAACGCTAAACAATAGAATTTGTTTTACTACATTTGAACTCATGAACTTTTCTCAAAATTATTCTTTAAAAAACTACAACACTTTTGGCATAGATGCAAAAGCTAAATATTTTTCGACTTTCAATTCTGAAGAAGAACTTACAGATCTATTAGAATCTAAAATAACACAAAAAGAACCACTTCTTATTTTAGGTGGCGGAAGTAATATTTTATTTACCAAAGATTTTGATGGACTTGTTTTAGCAAATGAAATTAAGGGAACAAAAATTATCTCAGAAAACAAGAACTATAGCACAATTAAAGTTGGCGCAGGAGAAGTTTGGCATGATTTTGTTTTATGGAGTATTGAAAAAAATCTTTCAGGGATTGAAAATCTGGCACTAATTCCAGGATTGGTTGGCGCATCTCCTATGCAAAATATTGGGGCTTATGGAATAGAAGTAAAAGATGTTATTGAATCGGTTGATTTTATAGAAATTGATAGTGGAAACAAAAAAACTATAGAAAATTCAGAATGTGATTTTGGATATAGAGACTCTATATTTAAACATAAACTGAAAGGGAAGGTTGTCATCACAAAAGTTATTTTTAAGCTAAGTAAAAAACCTCTTAACAAAACTACTTATGGTACTATTGAAAGGGAACTGAAGTATCTAAACTTAGAAGCAAACCCAAAAAATATTGCTCAGGCCATTATGAATATTAGGAATCGTAAATTACCTGACCCAAGAATATTAGGAAATAGCGGTAGTTTCTTCAAAAACCCTGTGATTGAAACAATAAAATTTGAAGAACTAAAAAAAGAATTCCCAGAAATGGTTGGGTACAAAGTTTCAAAAAAAGAAACCAAAATTGCTGCTGGTTGGCTTATTGATAATGCAGGATTAAAAGGGTATCGGAAAGCAGATGCCGGAGTACATAAAAAACAAGCATTAGTATTAGTAAATTACGGAAATGCAACTGGCTTAGAAATTATAAATCTGGCTAAAGAAATACAGGCAGTAGTAGAAGCAAAATATAACCTGCAAATTGATCTAGAAGTAAATATCTTATAGTGAAAAGAAAAAATAGAAGAGAACCTAGCTTCATTCTCACTCTTAAGAAAAAGTTGTTTAAGGAGTAACCCATTTAAATAAAATCGGAGTAGATACTCGACTTTATGACTACGTTCTAATGTTTCATTAAACCATTTTGCTTCGTAATCCTTTATCTAAAGCATTTAAAAACTGCTCAGTTGTTACATAATGGTTTTCGTTCAAATCATTTCCATGAATACAAAGAGCTAAATCTTTTGTCATAGTTCCCCTCTCCACCGTATCAACGCATACTTCTTCCAAAGTCTTACAAAAATCAATTAAGTCTTGATTATTATCCAGTTTTCCTCTAAAACCCAACCCTTTTGTCCATGCAAAAATAGAAGCAATAGGATTGGTTGAAGTAGCTTGTCCTTGCTGATGTTGGCGATAATGCCTCGTTACCGTTCCGTGTGCTGCTTCTGCTTCCATTACATCTCCTTCAGGAGTTAAAAGTGTAGAGGTCATTAGTCCTAAGGAACCAAAACCTTGTGCAACTGTATCGGATTGCACATCTCCATCATAATTTTTACAAGCCCAAACAAATTCCCCATGCCATTTAAGTGCAGCAGCTACCATATCATCAATCAATCTATGCTCATAAGTAATGCCAATAGTATCAAATTTTGCTTTAAATTCATTTTGAAATACTTCTTCAAATATATCTTTAAATCTTCCATCATAAGCTTTAAGGATTGTATTTTTAGTAGATAAATAGAGTGGCCATTTCTTATCATAGGCTTTATTAAAACAAGAACGGGCAAATCCGTAAATTGACTCATCAGTATTATACATGCTCATTGCAACACCTCCGTCACCAACATAATTGTATACCTCCCAGCTTTTCGACTTATCATTCTCAGGAGTAAAAGTCATGGTTAACTTTCCTTTTCCCTTTATTACCTTATCAGTAGCTTTGTACTGATCGCCAAAAGCATGTCTTCCTATACAGATTGGATGCGTCCAATTTGGTACTAATCTTGGAATATTCTCACAAATAATAGGCTCACGAAAAACTGTACCTCCCACAATATTACGAATAGTTCCGTTTGGTGAGCGCCACATTTTCTTTAGTCCAAATTCTTCCACCCTCCCCTCATCAGGAGTTATGGTTGCACACTTAATACCTACTTTGAATTTTTTGATTGCTTCAGCCGCATCAATTGTTATTTGATCATTTGTTGCATCACGGCTTGCGATACCTAAATCATAGTATTTTATATCTATATCTATGTAAGGAAAAATGAGTTTATCTTTAACAAACTGCCAAATGATTCTTGTCATTTCATCTCCATCCAATTCTACAACTGGATTATCAACTTTTATTTTACTCATTCTTCTTTTGTTTTATTTCTTAAAGGAATCAAATGCAAAATTAGTAATTAGTAGCCAAATACATCCTCTAAAGTTAAGTGTTTTATTTTACCATATTGTTTCAATACATCTAATTTCAAGTTTTTATTTCCTAAGACCATAATAGTGTAGTTGTCATTTTTAATGTAGCTATTATGGAAGTCACTTAAATCCTTCATACTAAAATTAGGAACAGCTTCATAAACACTTTTTCTTATATCGTTTGAAACTCCCATTTTTTCAGCTTTTTGATATTCTGATAAAATCTTAGATTTTGTTATTCTCTCGGTTCTGATTTTTTGAATTACACCTTTTTTTGCACTTTCCATATTGCTTTCTGCTTCTGGCATTTTCTTTAGCAAATCCATCATACCATTCATCGCTTCCTCCAACTTATCAGTTTGCGTTCCTATATATGAAAAAGAATAGTGAGAATGCTTATGATCTTTCGGAATGGTATAAGTACTATAAACCGAATAAGCCAATGCTTTTGATTCTCTTAATTCTTGAAAAACAATAGAACTCATTCCTCCTCCAAAATAAGAATTATGAAAAGAAATAATTGGAATATCAGATATTTTCAGTTGACTTCCTTTCGCTAGAAACAAAACCTCTGCTTGTTTCATGTCATAATCTAACACGTAAACGGTATTGGAATTGATGTCTAATTCTTCAAATTTGTTGCTTTCAGGAAGCAAGGTTAAATCAGTTGTATTTCTGTGCAATCTTCCTAAATTTTCTGTAAATGTAGTAATAGAAGATGGTCCATAATACACAACCCTATGATCATTCTTAGTTAAGTTATGAATAATATCAACTAACTGCTGAGCAGTTGTATTATTTATTTCCTCATCAGAGAGCACATTGGTAAAAGAGGAATTTGCTCCATATTTTGCATAAGCACTCAGTGCTGAAAGGTTTTTTTGTTTGTTTAGTTTAGCATCCGCTCGTTTTTTAAGCATATCTATTTTTAGGTTTTTGAGTGCATCATCATCTGCAACTGCACCAGATAAAACGTCTTCCATAAGAACAAGTGCCTTTTCAAAATATTCATTTAATCCATTTAATGAAATTTTAATCTCTTCGGTACTGCAACTCACATTCATCTCACAACCAATTTTATAAAATTCTTCCATTTTTTGATTAGGAGAAATATCGGCAGTGCCTAAATATTGGAGATAGTCGGTCGCCATTTTGAAAATAGGATCATCATTTGTTCCTTTCTTAATTATATAATATAATTTGAAAATATCATTTTTTTCTGTATTTTCTTTATACAGAACCTCTACTTCTCCAATGTTTGATTTTTGAATATCCGTTTCAAAATCCAAGAAAACTGGCTCAATTTCATCCACCTCTTCATCCATAATTGCAGTTAAAAAATCTGACTCAGATGTTCGATTTACATCAACAGGAGTTATTTTTGGTTTTGCAACCTTCAAACCTGACTCATCAATTCCTTGACGCTTATAAACGACTACATAATTATTACTATAATAATGATTTGCA
>Ga0163108_10000594_pt1 | contig 27044 bp, 35 predicted proteins | sample Fk1155metaG_FD_109644 | JGI IMG/M metagenome (GOLD analysis project Ga0163108, IMG submission 109644) | Marine microbial communities from the Central Pacific Ocean - Fk160115 155m metaG | ecosystem: Environmental > Aquatic > Marine > Oceanic > Photic zone | place: The Central Pacific Ocean...
ACAGATTGGCTAGATGAACTTTCCACTTTCCCAGAAGCATGTGATCATGACGACCAAGTGGACTCCGCAACAGGAGCGTTTACACATTTAACAGGATTGGGGTTGCCACAGCGCAAACGAGTCGCTATCGTTGTGTGACGTAATACTAATAACTCTACTTACTAAACGGAGATACCATGAATTTGGAGAATGTAAATACTCTTCGTCTTCTCATAGCTCAACTCGACGAGCGAGTAAAAGACATAGACGGAGATGCCCAGGAAGTTGCCAGCTTGGTCCTGGAGCTAAATATTGCAAAGATGGAATTAGCGACGGTTTACGATCAAGTCTCAGGACAACTGGGCAAACTAATGATCGATGACCCTCTAATCGAATTACGAAATGGAGCCCAAGTCGAACGCAAGGTCGGATCAAGCCGCAAAGGTTGGAACCATAAAGATCTTGCAGGTGTCGTCATGGATCGCATCCAACAGTCGTCCATTGATATGGACACTGGAGAAGTAGTCAAGTCCCCAAAGGAAATGGCTATGCAAATGCTTGACTATCTTGCACCTTCATATTGGAGGGTAGGAAAGTTAAATGAGATTGGTCTCAACGCCGATCTTTACTGTGAGCCGTCTGAACCTAAGACGAGCGTTATTGTTAGGAGGGGCGAAGCCCAATGAGCGAGTTACTACAAAACCTTTCGGAACCTTTCCCGCGTGAAGTTGAACGAAGCATGAAAAAGGGTGGGACTTCTCTCACTTACATTCCTGTTTCAGAAGTCATCACCCGCCTGAATACAGTTTTAGGAATTGAAAATTGGTCCTATGACGTTAAGGACTGTAGCCGTGATGCCTTAGACCCTGAATGGGTTATAGCTCATGTCACTTTAACCGCCATAATAGATGGTCATGCCGTTTTCAAAGATGGCTTCGGCGGTCAAAAGATTAAACGGATGAAGAGTGGTGATCCTGTTGATCTCGGAGACGAGATGAAAGGTGCCGTTTCAGATGCCTTGAAGAAAGCCGCACAACATTTAGGTGTTGGTCTTTACCTTGCAAGATCCGATGAGTCGCTCCAACTGGAACAAGAAGAGGCAATTCTTGAATCTGTTGATCCTGCCGTTCAGAAAGCATGGGACAACTTTGTTTCACTAGCAGGAAGTTTGGATGAGGAAAAGAAAACGCAACTTAACGCATTTTGGGTTGAGCATTCTAGTGGTCGTCCAAAACCACAATTAACCACTGCAACTGTCGTAGATTTAACTGCTCTGTCGGAAGAGGCTATTCGTCTTTCTTTTGATGCAGAGTTTGTTGAAAACGACGAGCAAAGTGAGTGATGGGGCGACCAAACGTAACGCCGCGATGCGGTTGGTTGAATCAAACGCAAAACCACACTTAAAAAGAGCAGCAAAATGGGCGATTCATCACATCGCTACAACATTTCCTTCTGACGTTCATTGGACAACGGATGCTGTTTTAGATCGATTAGATGATCAAGGGGTAAGCCTTCAAGACAATCGTCTATTAGGACCTTTGATGAAAGCCGCTGAACGGGCTGGATTGATCGAACCTGTGGTTTGCCCAACATGTAGAAGAACGGAGACCGCCATGTCTAGTAGACCATCACGACATAAGGCTCCTCAACATTTATGGAGGTCGGTCGATGCTTGAAAAATTAGAAGCACCACCACATTTATCCCCATCTTCGATGGGTACCTATAACCAGTGTCCGATGAAATTTCGGTTCAGCAAAATTGACAAACTACCTGATGAGCCTTCTGAGGCGACTCTACTTGGAAACCTTGTTCACGATGTTTGTGAACAGTTTTACATGTACGAACCTGATGAAAGAACTAAAGAATTAATTGTTCCTTTGTTTACGGAGGTTTGGGAATCGGGTAATTGGATAGAACGAATCCATCCATATGTTATTGGTGATAAAAAAATTCGTGAATTCAAATGGCGTGCCGTTTGGTGTGTTGAAAATCTATGGAAAGTTGAAACCCCTAAAGACATAGAACCGGAAGGTTTGGAATATAAATTAAATGGTGAATTGTCCGGTGTGAATCTTTTAGGTTTTATTGACCGCTATTCGCTCTCTGACAACAAGCTCGTTATTAGTGACTATAAAACGGGCAAGGTGCCAAATCCAAAGTATGGTGGTGACAAGTTTCTACAACTCAAAATTTATGCTTCTTTAGCTAAAGAATTAGGAGTTGGGGAAACCGGAAAATTAGAATTATTGTACCTAAAAGATGGCGTAAAACTTGAACACGATTTCACTCAAAGTGATTACGATGAGACGGTTGAATACGTCACAAATACTAAAAAAGCTATAGAGGTTTCCTGTGAGACTCATGAATTTGACACTAATAAAACGGCTCTTTGTAACTGGTGTGCCTATAAATCAGAATGCCCTGCTTGGAGGTAGACGTGCAGTTAACAGATGAAGCTTTCGCCCAATTGGTGGCGGAAGAAGTAAAAAATAAGTTATCTCCTGAACAGCGAGAAACTTTATTGAACTCAACACATTGGGATAGATGGATGCGAGCATTAAATGCTCTTGCTGAAAATCTTCAATCTCAAATAGAGAGTATTGAAATGGATGCAGAGTCGGATGCGAATCGCTATACCGCTTTAGGTCGAGAAGGAAAAAAGTTAGCCAGAGAAGCAGAAAATGCTTATGCATCCAAAAGAGCAAAGATTGAACGTTTCAAGTTTCATGTTGACAAACGCTTAGACCAAGTAATGGGAATGATCCAAACGGGTAAGCCCATTGATATGAATCCATTTGAGTCAGCCAACTTTTATCGACGCGCAATTTCCAAACATAGGGAATTGATGAACACTTACGATCTTGAAGACACCGCTATAGATCGTGCCCTATGGGCGGCGTTGGAAAACAAGTGGGACTTCGATGAGGTGACCACTGTATGAAACGCAAGAAACCGATGAAGCGTAGCGGACCCCTTAAGCGCAATACTCCGTTAAAGAGGACAAGTTCACTTAAGAGGACGGGTTCTCTTAAACCACGCAGTAAAAAGACTCAACAGAAATATGTTGAACGTCGTAAGGTGGTTGCTCGTCTTTTAGAGGAGCGACCATATTGTGAAGCGTGCCCTGTTTGGGCAAAGCATGATGAGGTTACGCTTTATAAGCGAAATGCCAGTGTTGATATTCATGAATTAAAACGACGCTCTCAGGGTGGATCAATTCTGGATGAAGAAAATCTTATGGCTGTTTGTCGTGAGTGTCATGATCGCATAGGACGAGAACCAGCTTTGTCCATAGAACTTGGATTAGCGGTACATGGATGGTGGCAAAAACCATGAGGTTTATGGGTCTGGATTTGTCGCTTACCTCCACAGGGTATTCCTGTGACGGAGATACAGGTACGATCGCAGTCAAAACTAAAGGGGTTGAACGTCTTTTCAATATCCGTGATGAAGTGATGCTTGCTTGTCGTGAACATCGACCTGATGTTGTTGTTATTGAAGGTTACGCATTTTCGTCAAGAGCGAGCCATGCCCATTCGATTGGTGAATTAGGTGGCGTGATTCGTATTGCCCTCTATGAAAACAGTTTTGTTTTTGTAGAGATTCCTCCCACTTGTCGAGCAAAGTTTGCTACTGGTCGAGGGAACGCATCTAAAACTGAAGTGGTATCCGCCATCTCCGCTAGGACTGGAAAGACGTGGATTGGTAAAGGTGCAGATGATGAATGCGATGCGTGGATTCTTGAACAAATGGGTCGAACTCAATTCGGATTTTCCGATTACGAATGGCCTATAAAAAACTTAGAGTCTTTAGCGGGCGTTGACTGGATACCCGCTTATGGGAAGTTAAACGAGAAGGAGCAAAATGAATTATAGAACCTCTCCTATTAGTCAAGTCGATATTGAGAATCATCTTTTAAGATTGATTGATGAGTTAGAAAGTGAAACTGAAGCATTCGAAGCTCTCGCTGAAGATCACGCAAAAAAAGAAGCCGCATATAAATCATCTTGGGCAAAAGAATATTTATCAGCTAAAGGTTCGATTAAAGAAAGAGAATCTTGGGCCGACTACAAGTTGGCAGATGAACAGTATTTCTTCAAGATGGCTGAAGCTTTATTGAAGTCCAAACGTGAAAAGCTTCAGTCATTACGAACGGCTATAGATGCCATGAGAACGTTAAACGCAAATGTAAGGGTGCAGGTGGGGCCATGACAGACAACCATAAAGTTCACGAATCACTTAGTGATCTATTAGTTCCATTAAGTGATTTACAACCTTTGGAAAATAATCCAAGAGTAGGAAATATTGATGCAATTGTCGCATCATATGATGAATTCGGGCAGGTTAAACCTATTGTTATCCGCCCTAATAAGGACGACAAGGCAACTGTTATTGCCGGTAACCACCAAGTCCAAGCCGCAAAAAAACTTGGGTGGACTCATATTGCAGCCGTCCCCTTTGACGGAGACGACAAGCGAGCCGTTGCGTTTGCTTTGGCTGACAACCGGACGATGGAATTAGGACATACCGATACTGCTAGAGCCGCTGACATGATTTTAGAAGTCGTAGACGAGTACAACGATTTAATGGATGGACTTCTTTGGGATGACTTTGAAATCGCCCTATATGAAGAGCACGCTGAAAACGCCGCTGAGCGTGAGGGTGGTTCAACCACGTTCATTCGACCAGAAATTATTGAACCAACAAACGATGCTTTAGATTCATTAGTTCAAGAAGATGAAGATGGTGAAAGAAAGATAGTTGCAGACGGCGATGTTGACCATAATGAAATTGCCGTAAAGGGAAGCACTGTTACTTCACAGGGAGCATCACCTAAAGCAGTTGTTCAGTACACATTGGTGTTCGATGATCCTGCTCAGCAAAAAGAATGGTACGAATTTATTAGATGGCTTCGCTCTCAGCCCGCCTATGACGGTGAGACGACTGCCGAAAAACTTATGTCTTTTGTTGAGGCCCATTCAGAATTATGACCCGTCAAAGAATGTTTCTCGACATCTCTTGTGTCGATGCCGCACGCCAACGAATACGTCACGTTTATGACACTTTTGACACAGTGTGCGTGCAGTTCTCTGGAGGGAAAGACAGCACGGCAGTTCTTTATTTAGCTAAAGAAATTCATGAAGAGCGTGGGTTAGGGCCAGTCAAGGTCATCTTTAGGGATGAGGAAATGGTTAGCCCTCTCGTTCTTGAATATGTTGAAATGGTTAGAGATTTCGACTGGGTTGACATGGAATGGTATTGCCTCCCATATGGCGGAGAGGTTTGGGTTCTTGGACGACGACAACCCGTAGTGCTTTGGGGTGACTATCGAAAACAGCAAGATCGATGGGTTCGTGAAATGCCTGAAGGGGCGATTACAGCCGAATCGTTTGGATTAGAAGCAGGTGAGCCGCTACCTGAAGCTGTTGATTTTTACACAATGCAAGGCAAGCAAGGAAGCGTTGCTTTTATTACTGGTGTGCGAGCGGCAGAGTCAATGATTCGTTACCGCTCTTTGGTTCAAAAACTTCATGAAAATTATATTGTTACCCCTTATGGGTTGAAGCGTGGCACGCCTTTGAAGTTTGCGAAAGTTATTTATGATTGGAACGTAAATGATGTTTTCAAATTCATAACAGAAGAACATGATGCTCCCTATTGTGAATATTACGACAGAGCCGCTTTAACAGGTTCTAATACACGAGTCGGTATTCCACTTCACTCTGTCGCTATTAGACGTATCGGAGATGTTGTTGCTACGGAACCAGATTTTTATGATCGCTTGTATGAATGTTTCCCTCAGATCGACGCACAGCGTCGCTGGTGGCCCGACTTTGCTATAGAGCAATTGATTGAAAGTTATGCCGAGCGAGGTTGGGATGGCGTCACGGACGTCATAAACGATTACATGATTGGTGACTCTAAGTTGCGTAGGGCTAAGGCTTATACTGCGGAATTCAGAAAGAAGCATGCGTTAGACCCACACTCTTATCCAATTAACTGGTTGATTAGAAATCTTTTATTAAACGAACTCACTACAACATCGGCTTCCCCTGTGGGACCGAAAACTAGGGCTCACACGTTGAGACAGAAAGCAGCGGAGGAAGCTTCATGAATATAGAACAATGTTCTTTAGATGAATTAAACGTTCCAGAGTGGAATGCTACATACATTCTTAGACCGGATTTATTAGTGCTCACATCTTCACTTATGGATTACGGAGTTCTTTCCCCTTTGGTTGTTCAAAAGGATGGAATGAATGTCATAGATGGCTCTCAAAGATTGCAGGTAATGAGAGGCAATAAGTATTTATCGGAAAAATTTGCTGATGGTGTGCCTGTTCAAATAATTGATTGTGGTGACACGGAAGCGATGGCTTTGCATATTCAATTAAATCGTGGACGCGGGAACATTGTCGCCCACAAACTTTCCCGAATCGTAAAACAGTTAAAACGGTCTAAAGCATTTTCTGTAGAAGATTTTGTAAGTCGCTTTTCAATGAAAGGTGACGAACTCGAATTAATGTTAGATGGTTCGATTATCAAGCATCGTAAAGTTCCTAATCATAGGTATTCAATGGCATGGGTTCCGGTTGAAGCTCCACCTGGAACAGTTGAGAAAAAAGAACCTAAAACCGAAAAACCACCTGGTCCTGATAGGTGACAATTACCGGCTATATACTGTAAGGCCCTAGTGCTACACTAGACTAGAACGTATCTAGGAAGGTGTAATTATGCCCTCACCCGGTAGAGGAAGAGAATTCGGTTTTCGACGAGCAGGACGACTTCGTCGAAGTATTCGTAATGTTTTGCGTGCCCGTGAAGCTCGTGGTAGACGTGGTCGTTTAGCCACTGGTCGTGTGCGAGATATTATTCGTGGTAGAGACCGTGGCGGCGTTATCAGATAGGAGCTATAAATGGCTCTAGTAACTCGTGCCGATCTAAAAACCTATATGGATATTGACATGACCTTGCGTCAAGAAGATGCTTGCGACATGATCCTTGGTGGACTTCAGTCAGAACTTGAAACTTATTTAGGTAGAAAAATAGAAGCGGCTTCTGTAACAGAAGTGCATGTTTTGGACTCGACTCACGTTGGTGTTCCAATGGGGTCTTTTTTCTACAACACGGATGGATATGACACGGGTTCACAACCTTTGACATACACACACCCTCCTTCAACTATTTATTTGAGGGAAAGTCCTGTCAACTCAATTACCTCTGTGAAACTCACACCGGTATCACCTGGCAGCACGCAGGTTACTTTGACTGAAGGAACAGAATGGGTGGGTCGTCGTTTTGGAGTAGATGTTTACAGAGGGTATGCAAATGACTCTATTGAGATTATTTACAATGCTGGTTTAGCTGGCACAAGTATCCCTACTTTTAAATTAATGATTCTTAGAGCCGCAACAAGAGAAATGCAAAACATGCATGACGATGTTGTCGGGCTTAAAGATCTTGAAACTCGAAATGTTGCCCCTCTTGAAACAGGATTTACGGACAGGGAGTTACTGGCAGTCAAACGACACCGCCGAGTTCGGGTGGCTTAGTTATGGGTATTATTAATAGGGCACGTCGAGCACGCGGTGTTCAAATTGAGTTTGACACCAAGTTCAACACGCAACCTTTAAAGCGTGAGATCAATGGCATGCAACGTCGTTCGAGAGATTTCACTCCTGTATTCGAACGTATTCGTGATGATTTAAAACAATCTTGGGCAGGCAATTTCACCACTCAGGGTTTACCTGTGGGCGGGTGGGCACCATTGGATGCAGAGTATGCGTCGTGGAAGTCTGCGCGTTTTCCCGGAGCACCGCCGATGGTTCAGACTGGCAAGTTATTTAACAGTTTGTCGAGTTTGAGAGGCAACCCAAATGAGATTCATCCCAAGCGTGCTATTTTTGGTACAGATATTGAATGGGCCAAATTTCATCAAACGGGCACAAACAAGATGGCTAAACGTCAAATTGTTTTCGAACCAGTCGAAGCTGGTGTTCGTTGGACTGATTGGGCTGCAGAATATATGGCAGAAGGACGAGAAGCATTGGAGACTGAAATCTAATGACGACTGATCATAATCTCATGCATGGCGCTCAGTTCGCCAAAGAATATGTGAACAACTATTTGAAGTCTGACCTTCCTGTTCGTCTCACTGAATACAGAAATGGTTGGGATGTCGATACGACAAAATTGCCAGAGCCAATAAAATATTTAACTTGGGAACCAATCGCTATTGACACTTGGCCAACGATTATCACTGTCGTTGTGTCTACTTCAAATATGGAGAGGATTGGATGGTCGGTTGATGCTCCTCCTGCACCTGAGTACAGAGTGGATTATGTGATGCGAACTTATATTTGGACAAAGTCAAATGGCGCAGAACTTGTTACATACATGCGTGACCGCTTAACAACTGTTTGCAGAGCGGCACTTCTTGACCGTCCATGCCTGAAAGCGACTGATGAAAGAGACACTTGGAAAGTTGAAATTGATGAATCTTCTTTACGAGAAGAATTTTCTGATTTGACTTTAGTGAAAGGTGACCGCGTTATGGCGGGTGCGTATCTTGGATACAACCTAAGCATCAATGAAGTTGTTGATCGTGCACCTGTTGGAAAGGTTAAAGAAGAAGGTATTCAGATTGGCGTTAAGAATGTGAGCGTTGATAATGCTTCTCTCGACTTGCCAACGAATCTTGACTACACAACTACTGGAGGTTCATCAGAATGAGTTGTTGTTTATGTCAAAATGTTCCGCGTGGCGCTGCTGACGCGATTTCTATGAATTATGAACGAAAGAATTGTATCGTTGTACATAGTAAAGTGCAACATATAATTGAGACTTGCAGTTGTTGTGGTCACAGGATAGAGCCATTAAGTAATATGCTGTGTCTGAACACAGATTTAATTTCTGGTTCCCTAGCTAAGAATCATTTAGAAGTTATTGCCCAGTTTGACGACATTGGGCTTATCATCAACAAAGAATAAGGTACAATCAGATTATGGATTCATTTAAAGTATTTAGCAGCCTCGAACGTGAACAGGCACATGCCTGTGCAAACGATGGCGCTCTTGTGGTCTACAACCTAGGTCACGCCATTCGAGAAGTAGACGAAGAAGGACACACAATCCCTATTGGTCATTTCGGTTGCCTACCGGAAAGCAATTCTATTGTAGAAGGGCTAATTGACGGTGGATTTTTGAATCTTATTGGGGGCGAACCAGCTCCTAAGAAAAAAGCTGCTCCTAAGAAAAAATCTTCATCTAAAGCAGATGGATACAACCCAGACGCCAAAGATGGCGACGGTGACGGGCTTGTTCAGGACGGCACTCAGTGGGAACGGGCAGTAGAGTGAACATTCACTGTAAAGCCTCATTAGAGAAAGCCTCTAATCTGATAACCTATAAACAACAGTTACACGGATATGCGAAAGCGTTTTGTAGAATAAACAAGGTGGCTCCGATACCCGGAAGCTCCAAGTAGGAACGGGAAGGTCTTATGCCTGGCGTAGTTATTAATACAGCAGTAAGAACGGGTCCATCGACTGACACGGTTCGCGATTCATCGCAAGCGTTTTTTGTCGGTTTGGCCCTGAGAGGCCCTGAAGAAAAGGCCGTAAAAATAACCAGTATTGCCGATTTTGAATCGGTTTATGGTACTTACCAGTCTTATGCATACTTGCATTCGACTGTGGAAACATTTTTTGAAGAGGGTGGATCACAGTGCTACGTAGTTCGCGTTGTGGGTCCTGCCGCTACCGAGGGCGCACACAAGTGTCTTGATGGCTCCTCTGGCGACTCAGTCCAGTTGACCGCTGTTGGTCCTGGTGTGTGGTCCGCAAACATGACATTCACAGTCACTGATGGAACAATTGCCAGCAGTAAAATTGTGAAACTCTTTTACTACGGCGTAGAAATCTTCACGACAGGCAACTGCACCACCACTGATCAAATCACTGGTTCAATCAATGGAAGCGCTCTCGCATCAAAGTATGTGACATGTACAACACTAGGAACTAACCTTCCAGCGAACCTAACTTCAACTACTTTAGAGCACTCAGATCAGCCTTCTGGCGGTACAACTGATTCCACAGATGATCGTGCAAACATCACAGCCTCACACCACACTGCGGCATTGACCAAATTCAATCACGCTTATGGTACAGGTTGCGTGGCAAACCCAGAATCTGCAGCAACAGCGACCTATCAAGGTCTTATTGCTCACGCAAACAGCCACAACAGGATTGCTTTAGTGCATCCGGCTGCTTCACAAACAGTTGGACAAGCAGAAACATTTGCTGAGACAATCACAGCAAGTGAAACCAATACGGAACATGCAGCTTGCTACTTCCCATGGATCAACGTTCCTACCTCGACAGCAGGTGTAACACGCTTGATTCCACCAGACGGATACATTGCAGCCGCTCGTTCACGAGCACACAATCAGGTTGGACCACAACAGGCAGGCGCAGGAATCATCTCAAGTGCCCGTTGGGTAGTTTCCACAGAGTTGGAGATCGACCAAACCGACGGCGATGCACTAGACGTAGCAATGTGTAACGCTTTAAGGGTTATCAATGGTTCGCTTCGAGTTTACGGAGCACGGTCCCTATCGGGAGACTCAACAAACTTCCGTTACATCACCGGTCAAGACACAGTCAACGGTGTAGTTACAGAAGCCAATGTGGCCTTGGAAGATCTTATCTTCGCAGTAATCGATGGTCGAAATGACATCTTTACAGAAGTTGAGAGCAAGCTAGTTGCGATTCTTGAGCCACTCCGTCAGAGCGGAGCACTTTATGAAGCTTTTGATGTTAACGGTAAACGAATCGACAAAGGCTACACCGTTATTTGTGATGCGTCGGTTAACCCAGTTACGCAACTTGCAGATGGACTCGTAAAAGCCAAAATTGGTCTTCGAGTTTCAAGTGTCGGTGACAAAATTGAAGTTGACATCGTCAAATCCAATCTAACGAACTCAGTGGTATAGGGAGGGCTAACTAATGGCCAAAATTTCACAACGACAAGTACTAGCGACCATCGCGCCAACCAATAATGCTGCGGGAACAGGTTCATCGAATCTACCCAAATGGGAAACATTTAAGTTTGCCCAAGTTTCTGGTGGAGAGATAACTGCTGCTGTCGAAAGAATTTACGAAGGTGGTGACAAGTTCCCCAAGGTTCTATGTGCACCTTACGAAATCGGAGACATCACTTTAACTGCCCATTACGACGATGACCTTACTCCTGCTGATTCTGGAGCAGGTATTGCCCTTAAGTTGAATCAACTTAGAGATAAAGTTGGAAGCGCTTACTATGACATTACGGTAAAGACTTACGATTGCGATATTCTTGTCAAGAATATGGACAGACAGTATGGCAACGCTTTACTTGTAGGGCTCACAGAGCCTGAAGGTGATGCATCTTCAGGTGCGCCCGCGACATTCGCACTAACTTTCGCAGTGCAAGGCATTACAGGTGGCGGCACAAGCGCCAACTAAATAACTTATTATCCCCACGAGAGGGAAATAGCGTGATAGTGTACGCCTTATGAGTGATTCACTATACGAAGAAGGAGCTGAAGCCACAGAAGCTTCAGACTCGAAAAGTACCACTAAGAAAGCCAAGGACACTTCTACGGGCGTTTTGCCAAAAGAAGAAACAGTTCTTGATCGCTTAAAGACAGTTATTGAATCTCAGGTAGAACGTAAAGTTGTTTTACTAGAGGTTCCTGACCGTCCAGGTGTTCATCTGCGGATTAGCCCAAACATTACACAAGCCCAAATGAAAGCTTGGCGTAAAAATGCAGGTGAAGAAAGCAAAAATGGGTTAGATCCAATCCGATTCGCCTGCCAAGTAGTTGGTCAAACAACAGTTGGCATGGAGATAGAGGGCGACGAAGCATTTGATGATGCTGGAAATTCATTGAATTTCGCTGCACCAGAAGTCTTAGAGATGACTAATGCCACCCGACCTGTTCCAGAAGCCGTTAGAAACTTCTTTGGTACAGATCCACATGTGGAGGGGGCAGCATTGGCAATTCTCGAAGCCGCTGGTTATGGTGACACCGTTGATGTTGTCGAGGACCCTACGAACTAGCGTTCGAGCTGTTAACGCAGCAAAATGTAATAAAGAACGCTGCGCGCCTATCTGAAGTCTTTCACACTAGTCCCTTACAACTACTAGATTGTACTGATGATGAATGGTTGATACTTATGGCCTGTGCTAAAGTTGTAGAAGAAGATCGTGAGAAAATGGAGCGCGAACGGGAGCAATAAAAGGTCCTTAAACGCTACCTAATGGCCCAATTTGAGTTAAAGGGTGGCAAAGTATGGCCGCAGAAACCGAACTAAAGATTCAGGTTGATGTTGACGGCACCCGTAAACTCGACCGGTTAGAGCGCAAGATACGCTCACTGGAACGCACTGTTGACAAACTAGGGATGAAATCCACTCGTGTTTTCCGTGATTACGGAAGAACGATGGAAAACACGATCGGTAAATCGTCTGGTAAATGGAAAAGACACTTTGATGATTTAGATGGTCTTATTAAAAAGTTTGGTACCGCCACTCTTGGTGGATTAAAACTTGCCTTAAAGGCTGCTGGTGCGGAAATGGCTTTAATGGCCATTTCTATGGTTGCTTTACATGGTTTATTTAAAATAGGGCAAGGTCTTGTCAAAACATATCAAGGTTTATTAAACGTTCTTTCTGGCGCTGCTGCTGGTGCAGCCGTTTCTTTAGCTGCCGTTTCCGCTGCTCTTCGAGAGCAGAATGCTGCGATGTTTGCCTTTAGGGGCAACACAATGAAAGGATATGACGGTTTTGTCAATGGAGTAAATAAAGTTCGTGTAGTAATGCGCGGCCTTCACCGTGACCAATCTATGGCTGCTGCCGGAGCCGCCAACTTAGATGCAGCTTTTGCGGCAGTATCGCGAAAATCGACATTTACTGGTGGATCACAAAACATGCTTCGTGATTTGATGGATTTCGCTGCTGCAGGTGGCGACATCAAAAAAGGAATGTCCACTGCTGGCGACTTGATCGGAACATTGCAGACAGAGAAAGGCACCGGCTGGAAAGGCATAGCTAAAAGCATGGGTCCCCAGATGGAGCAAGCTTTTAGGGAACTCGGTATTAAAAGCAGGGAAGAGTTCCAGGAGGCTTTATCATCTGGAGCGTTGGCAAAAGCAGGTGGCGTAACAGGACAATGGGGTGCCGTTAGTGGAACTCTAATTTCAGAATTTAAAAAAGCGACGACAATAATCAGAGCAGACTTTGCTGATCTAGGTCAATCGCTATTAAAGCCACTTAAAGAAACATTAGATGAAATGGTTGCCACATTCCGTAATGGACTGAACAGGGTTTGGTTGCCTTTACTTGAATTCGCTCATGGTCCTTTCTTGGACTCTTTAGGTGGATTCACTGAAAAGCTATCTGACATGTTCGTAAGTCTCGTTCGACGTGGCCCAGAAGTCGAAGGAATGTTTGAACGTATCGGCGATCGTTGGCGAGGATTCGTTGACGGCTGGAACGACGTAATTGAACGCTTACAGCCCATGATCGAAGGAGCCAGAGTTCTCGAAGGCATGTTCGGAGAGATGTTTGGATCTATAGGTGACTACATAAGAGAGTCATTCGGTCGATTCAGTGAGTTGCTACAAGAGAACGAACCTGAAGTCCGAAAATTTGGAGCACGCTTAGGTGAACTATTTGCTTCTTTTGGAAGATTCCAAAACGAATTGAAAGAGCTTTTCTTTCAAGCATTGCCTTTCATAAACAAAGTTTTAGGAGGCGTGCGAAACATCGTAGACGTATTAGGTTCAGTCATTCGTGGCGGTCGCGGAATAATGGGCGCTGTCGGAGACGGAGCCGGAGCTTACGGACTCATGGCAGGAGCCATGGTTATTTTAAGCAAGCTTAGAAGTTGGGCTGGCGGTTTCCTTTTCCAAAAACAAACAAACACAATGAATGTGACCGCAGGGTCAGTCAACGTGGGCGGAGCACCCCTAGGCGGCGCTACTGGCGTGACTGGCGGCGGACAAATGAACGCTGTGAAACGGGCTGAAATGGAAAAACAGGGCATGAGGTCAATGACCTATGGTCAAAGAGTAGCTTCAGATAATCGGGCCATGCAACATCAAGCGGCGATGGGTGGGTCACAACCAACATGGGTTCAAAGAAAAATCGGTTCTAGATGGCGTGCCATGCGTCAACCTTCGGAAGCTATGCGTGGCAGAATTTCTGGGAGCATGGGCACCCGAATGGGCTTAGGTATGGGCTTGGGTATACTTTCAAGTCGTGTAGATGAAGAATCTCAAGGCGTTATGGGTCTCGGTGCAGCCGCATCATTTGTTAATCCAATGATTGGTGGGGCCATCGCCGGACTCGGTGTGGCATCTACGAGCACAAGTACCGTACAGTCAACACTCGGTGGTATCGGCGGTGGAGCCGCACTAGGTATGCAACTTGGCGGACCTTGGGGTGCTTTAGGTGGAGCCATCATAGGTGGCGCTTATGGTGCACTTACTGCTGGTGCTCGTAAAGCAGCCAAGCAGAAAAAAGCTGCTCGTGCGGCTGGCGAGGCCATGTCTAACGCACTTTTTGAAAGTGTGACCAGTCACCTTGAAGGTCAAGCTAAAATAGTAGGTGGTGCCCGCGCTGGAACAATTACAAACATAAAAGGGGCACTACAGTCAACTGGCTTAAGGGATCTGACTCAGAGACTCGCCGTAGCTCAAGCCACCGGGCTGGGGCATGGAGAATTACTAGGCGAACTTTCGAAAGATTCACGTTTCAAGGATCTAATTCCTGAAGATCTTAAAGAAGAAAACTGGGGCGACGTTATCGGCGCAATGGCGACGCGGGCGACCGAAGATTGGGTTGCTCTTTCAAAAACACTGAACAATACTGAAAAAAATATAAACGCTGTTAGTAAAGCTTTCGGAGTAGGCAATATAGCCATAAACGAAATGGCTGCGGTTACTGAAACTGACCTGGTCAGCGCTACCGCCGGATTTGGATGGATAGCAAAGAGTTTAGCTGGCGCTCTAGTTAATGACATACGGGAATTAGGTTATGCACAAGCAGATCGAACAGCGGCCATACAGTCAGGGCTTGCAAATTATGGAAAGAAATTAGAAGCTCCTAAATCGTTCGACGAAGCAGCCCAAAACATTAGAAATATTGTGCAAGCTTCTGACGGCAATTTATCTGATACCGACAAAGTCGGCATCGCTGATGAACTCAGCAATATGTTTAGGTACTCACAAGAGTTAACAGGTTCCGCCACTGGCGGAGCCAGAGCAATGAACGAACTTTTCGGACCTGGTGGGCAAATTTTTGGTGAAAATCAAATGCTGGAAGGAATGGAAGGTACGTTAATGAACATTCCTGGCATCGCAGCAGCCATAGGGGCTAATGACGCCAGTGTCAGAAATCAAAGATTCGATGCTTCTGAAGTCTTAATATCCCAGCTTCTATCTGCCGATATGAAGGGCGCTAATGGGGAGTTAATCAACCAATCAGATATTCTTTCACAGCTTAGTAATTCCGATATGCAGATGCTTGAGAACTCTGGGCTCCTTAGTGCAAATGCATTCTTCGACGATCAGGGCAACGCCATGACTGCTAGTCAAATTGAGCAAATGCTACTTGAAAAAGGTGGCATAAGGCTTTCACTTAAACAAATGAGTGAGGAAGAGCTACGAGGGCCAGAAGATGCGTTCTCGGCGGCTGTAGATAACTTTGTTACCGCTGTTAACACCATGATAAAGGGAGATACCTCCACCCCTCGTCGAAACATGGTGAAAATGAGCAACATGCTTGGTAGGTCAAGCTCTTCAGACCATGCGTCTGGAGATGCTTTCGACTTATATGGCAGTGGACTAGGTTCTGAGATGACATCCATTCGCAATGCTGGTGGATACGCGGATATGCACGGTGCTGGAAAAACACGCCATTTACACGCTGTACCCGGTCAGGGAATGGGTGGCGGCGGAACCAGTAACCAATACGTAATCAATGTAACGGGTGGAGATAATGCCTCTCCTGCACAGATAGCAGACGAAGTCATGGATCGAATTGATCGACGTTCTGTAGATAATTACGAAAGGGCTTGAGATGGGAAATCGGGTAAATGGTAAAGAATGGATAGATAAGCTGAGTATACCTTACGGTAAATTTAAAGCGTTGAACCTTGGTGTTGGTGGGGACTTCAGTACCGCAGTGGATAGTTTAGAAACACAACGAAGGTGGGATGGCAAAAGCCAGACAGGTGGCTTTTGGGGCGCTGATACGGATTGGACTGTTTATAGATTTACTGGTTATGTTGGTTTAAGAGAAGACGATGGCAAATTTAATGCTGTCTACTTGGCTGTTAAAGATTCATACAAAGGTAGCCTCGGTTCAGCCGATACTGTATTTTATTTTCCACACAAGAAGGATAGAACGTGGGCCCCGGATGAAGTTGTGTTTTCCCAGTATGCGGGAAAAGGTAACTTTAAAGCAAAAACCCCAGAGGAATACTCAGACTGGTTAATGTATAACGGGATCATGGAAAAACCAAGTGGAACTGTCATTAGCGGTCCATTTCTACCCGGAACCAGACCAGGAGGATCAGATGACACGAGTGTAAGCAGACCTGACGCGGGTTTTGACGCTTACTATGAGGAACCAACCACTACTGGTGGAAATTCTGGTGCTTCACGAGCACTTTTCGAAGAAGCCATGTACGGCACCCCACGCTTAGAAAGCAAACTCACTGAACACCGTGTGTCTATGAGACAAATCGCCAATCGTGCCACTAAGTCATTCGAGGTATCTGTTCACCCCAGAGGCCAAACAGCCTCCGCTATGGCTGCCGCTATAAATGACGCTTTAGAAGATGCTGGCTACACAGACGCACAAATTGAATGGTATTACGAAGGTGGCGTAACTGATCCAGGAAATGTTTGGGGATTATCGAATCAGGCAGGGAGCACTACAATTGGCTCTTCACCCCCGGCCCCTAAGATAACTCCCCCTACTCCTGCTGTAAAACGAATCGTTGTTCGCGGCCCAGTAGGGTATACCGAACCAGCTGCTCGTCTTCCGGATTCAAAACCATACATTCAACAGGTTTATGCAGGTCAGGCAGAACCTGACAGGCATTTCTTTCACAACATCCCAAATACTGTCAGTTATCAAGGATTAGGTTCTCGTTGGGTAGAAATACCCCGCAAGGGAGATTTCCCTATTGTCGAGTGGTCCGACTGGGCATTAATGAAAGTCTCTTTTGATTTTCTTATTGCTCATGAAATGGATGGTCTCTATAAGGATGTAGCTGACGATATAGACCAATTGCGACGAATGTCTCAAAGACCTTACCCGGTTTCTGTTTTCGGTTTAGATCAACTATTTGCTTTTCAGATGAAAAGAGCCCAAGGTACAGGTCGAGCGATGCAATTCGTGATTGCTAATTTTACTGTTAAGTCTGCTCGCAGAACAGTAGGAGAAGGCGACAAACAGATCTCTGCAGCCCAATGTCAAATAACTTTGCAGGAAATCCCAATTGAGAATATGAAGATTGTCGAGATGACAATGCCTGCATTGAGCGGTCCTACAGTTCCCTCTCCCCCAGGTGGCGATGAGGAAAGTTCAAGCCCTGATATGCCAAGTGAATTAGGTGGGGTGCAGAGTAATATAGACAAGAGTTCAATATTAACTCCGTGAGTTGATCATGTATGGCTGAATCTCTTAATATTACAGATGCAAAACTGACAGGACCCAGAGAAGCAGATCTCAGATGGGACGATGTGACCCTAAGTGGGGGCAAATCTAGTATCACAGAATCAGTTACATCCATTCAAACTCAATACAGTATGGATTTGGCCACACAGGTCACTGTCCAAGTTCATGATCCTAATTTTATTTTGGCTAGAAACCATTATTTTGCGATAGGTCGAACCGTTTGGTATAGAAGTTGGACTTTGAGCACCATCCAACTACCTCAAGATCCTGGTCTTGTTGATGGTTCACGAATTTGGCATCGTATGGAAATTGCAAGTGCCGCAATGGGGCAAGGACCAGGCTTGTCGGCAATATGGACTATCCAGCTTCGACCCAAAGGTATTCAACAACTAAAACGTCTCAGGGAGGAAAATGGAATCTCTGGGAATGGAACTGAATTCATAAGACAGGCAGCCGAGTGGGCTGGTTTGTATTGTGTCGCTGAAGAGACAACAGAAGGCGACGGGTCCTGGCAAGCGGATGACAGCGAACATGGACGTAAAGAATCGGCATGGGATGTGATGACGCGCGTCGCTGGTAGCGCCTCACCCGACGATGAGCCGTTGAGATTCATGCTTTATGAGGTTGACAATGTTCTATTTTTTGGTACTCAAAGGTGGCTTTTGGGAAGGTGGGGAACGGATTATGCGGAAGGTGTTGACGTTACAACAGTTATTCCTGGTGGCGAAAAACGATTAGGACTTAATTATGTTTATATGGGTTGGCCCGGAACTCAACTTGGTACTTCCAGTCGTGATGTTTTTAGACTATTAGGTATGCCCAACGTGACTAGATCGGATAATAATCCGTTAGAAGTAACTGGAAGTATTCTGCTGGATCGTTTTAATGCTAGATGTTTAAGGCCCGGTATGACGATTTTCTTAGATCTAGACAAGGGTGTAAACGGCACTAGCTATTTCAATGGCTATTATTTAATTAGTAGTGTTACTTTTGAACATTATGGAACTGCACCAGTAAATATTAGTTTCAGGTCCCCCGAAAGACTTGAGAAGGATATTCCTTCAATTGCAATTGGGCCAACTGGAGATATTAGAAAAAATACGACTTTAGGGATACGATGAGATATGGGGCATAGCGATTTCGATCCTCGAAGATTCATTTCTCGATACGGCGGTTCTAGTGGGAAAATCGAGCCAGGTGCAATTTATGAAGCAGATGTTCTAAACGTTGCTTCTTCTTCCTCTACTTTTCAAAATCTCGGTTACACAAAAATCGGACAATCTAGTTTATTTATAAAAACATTGCGAATAAAAGTAAAAAATGTTTCTATCACTAATCACACTCCCATGGACCCTTTGAAGGCTGGAGATCGTGCACTGGTTACGTTTCTAGATCATGAATTTAAAAGATGTGTTTGTCTTGGTCGTTTGGACGGTCAAGAGGATGTTTTTATTCCTTTATCTGACACCGACGGTAAAGATGGTTCTCGACCAGCTTTCACGGGAACTATTAGTGGCGAAAAAATTACATTAACTGGCTCAGGAACAGCTCTTGACGTAGCAAATCATGCAGAATTCGGAACAATTAATGCAGATTCTCATAGCCATACGTCTGACAAACGTGCAAAAACTCGTATTAAACCGATTACGAATGCGTTAGAACGTATCAAACGTTTGGCGGGCGTCAAATACAAGAGACGAACTGCTGTAGGTAGTACTGAAGAATTTCAAACTATGGATGGCTACCAGTATGGTCTTTTAGCTCAAGATTCGGCTGCCGTTATCCCTTCTGCTGTAATCTATAACCCTGATAGGGATGTCGAAAATACTCACGGCTGGTCAGATGCTTATGGGATTGACTATGGAACGATAGCTCCTGTTCTTATTGAAGCGATAAAAGAACTCGCGGAAAGAGTAGAGGAACTAGAGAACCACCAGAAACCCAGTTCTGACGTAGGGTAAACTATTATTCATAGTGGAGGTTGGCTAACATGATGAAATTTCCTGTCTCATTTACAGAAACTAATGGTGGCTACCAGTCGCTTGGAAGAAATCAAGATGATTATTACAAACAATTATTGTCTGTAATAGCTAGAACTGAGCCCGGAACGCACCCCCTAACTCCTGATTATGGAGTGATGGACCCGACATTTAAAGTCGCTGACCGTGGTCAATTCTTGTTTCAAGCAGGAAGATATGTTCCTGAAATAAAAGTTATTTCTGTAGAGACAAACATTGATGAAGATGACGGACTAAATGAAATAACCGTCAGCTTCACTAGACGAGGTTAAGAGTATGCCAGCAGATTTTAAACAATATGTAGACATGGTTCCAGAGGATGTCACTCCAGGTGACATTTACGTTGGGTCAATTGAATTAGCAAGAATAACGGTGCCAGAATTTAAAGTTCGTCAAGGAACTCCAGAAGATGCACTTTTGCAGGCTGCGGCACACATGAACCATTTAACTATTTCCCATATAAATAGGCTCCCTCCACGAATTATGGAAGGAGTGGGGCGTCTTTTAGGGGTAACAAAAAATGAAGGGGCGCGGTCAAAAATCGAAGTGACCATCACTTTAAATCAGGGTACAGGTATTAATATTCCAAGTGGGACAGTCTTTTACTATGAAGCAGTAGCAGACAATGTTGTAAGTCAATACCCCTATCAAACGACTGACCCTATTGAGGTTGCTGATTGGTCTGGCTCTCCTGCTTCCATAACTGTAGTTTTATCAAGTGCTGGAGTTGGTATTTCTCCTGTTATTACAACAGGCACACTTTTTTCTTCACAAAGTGTGATCTTTGAGGTTGATACTGTAAAAGCACAACAGTCGGGCACAGCCCAAGCGGGGACTTCTACTTCAATTACGTTGGCAGCAACAGCATCAGCGACAGATGATTATTACAACAATAAGGAAATTGAAATCACTGGCGGAACAGGTCAAAGTACAACAAAAGTGACTATCACCGACTATGTGGGTTCTACAAAAGTTGCCACTGTCGCCTCTTGGCCTTCAGGAACACCAGATGCTACTTCTACTTATATTGTGGATGCGAGTTTCACAAATGGCGCTCATGCTGAACAAGCTGTGAACTATTTGAGTCGAACTAGAAACCATATTGAGAGTTTGTCATCAGCTTTAACTAAAGCAACTCATGCCAGACAATCTATTATGAATAATATTAGCTATGTGTCTCGTGTTAAAACTTATGATCTTACAAACAACGGAGGAACCTACCCACGCTTATTGGCAGACCCAAATGATTTAGGCTATGTAACTATTTACACTTATGGTGGAAATCGTCAATTAACAGCAACCGAAAAACAAGAAGTGGCAACACATGTTGCTGACAAAAGTGTTGCTGGATTAACGGTCGGGTGTTTAGACATGGATCTCTGCGATTTTGACGTAACTACGAGCATTAAATACGACTCATCTTTCAATAATGCCGAGATAACAAAAGACATTCAGTCAGAGATACTACAGTATTTGTCTCCACTAGGATTCAACGGATCTGACGAAGGATTCACGGTGGGTGATATTACGTCTGTAGTTATGGGTATTGGAGGTGTGTTATTTGTCGATTCCATGACATTGGCTGTTGCTTCTGGAAACAGTTCCAGTGGTACTGCCCATAGCTCGCTGTATCAAATAACAAGTGGAAACGTTGACTATCTAGCAAAAGGCATTCTACCTAGCTTAACACTTGCCAATCTATCGATTACCCTCACAGCCGTAACGGTGTCATAATGGCTGCAACGACAGTCAACTTGCTCGGACTTAATGAAGCTCTTTCGTCTAAAGATTCATCTGGTGATTTTCAAGATACAAATCAATATATTACGGAGTGGAGAGTAGCTTCACTTAACGCTTCTTACGAAATAGCGGATACTAAAGAACTAGGGTTAGCTCCCTCTTACTATTCTCTAAATGTTTCTCCAAGTGATTTTGATCCTGTAGTTATTGAACTTGATAATCAGCGAGTTTTAGGTACACAGGCGTTCAATTGCAATTTAGCTTTTTCGGCAAATTTATTATCAGACCAGGATGTGACAATAAAAACTGAAATTTGTCAAGACAGTGATTCATTTGGTGCAGTGTCTCTCCCTAACCCAGATCCGACAACAGGAAATATTTACACGATTCTAGTTAAAGAATATCCAAATTATATTTCAACCAAAGAAAGTTTGAACATACCTGGTCAGTGGACAGCTTTTCGTAGTAACTATTATCCGATTGTGGAAAATAGATCAGCATTGAACACCAGTACTTACGATATGAAAATTCGGATCACAATATATGGGCATAATTCAAAACCATTTCAAATTACCACTTGTGCTTTAATCGATGACACCGCTTTTTATCTCAATAGATATGTCCAAACAGGTCAATCTTATATTCCTACCTTCTATTGGGATTTAGATGCAAAAGAAACAAACCCGACATATCCCTACTATAAATTGCTCGACATTTTGACTTCTGAAGGAAATTATGCTCTTAGTAGATATAAGGACTGGTTCGATTATGAATTAGGTGAGCTTCAGGCAGAAAATGACGGAACGGAACAGTGGACTCGAAGCACGCTGACTGACCCCACTTATGTGGGATCGGGTTTATCCACCGCTAAGCAAAGAGAGGTTCGAACATGGTTGGCGCAATTTGTCGGAGCGCCTTTGAAGTACAACGTTTGGGCAACAGGCATAAACACAAATGCTGCTGGTGGTACACCTAACTCTCAATTTGAGTCATGGTTGACTGACGAAGGTGCTTATCTTGCTTGGCAGCTTCAAAATGGATATTACGGATTACATGGAGGAACACGAGACGCTGTTATTAACTCAGTTAGACAGGTGCTCAGTGGCGACAAGGAAGTCGCAATATACCCAAACGCTGCATTGAACTCAGGCACGGCACTAGCAGGCTCAAGCACCTCGATAACGCTTGCTTCTGACGCGTCTGCGGTTGATGACTATTACAACGGGTCACAAATCACTTTGACGGGTGGAACAGGACAAAGCACCACTATTGTCGATATCACGGATTACGTAGGTTCTACAAAAGTAGCGACGGTAGCCAGTTGGCCTTCAGGGACGCCCAGTACGGACACCACATATAGCGTTACGAATCATTGGCATTTGTTGATTCAGACAGTGACATCTCAAACGCCTGACGCAGATACAACTGGAGACACTTCTGCGCCTGTTATGGATGCGGTAGAATTAGCAAAGCCCATGGGGTATTTTTACACACACGCTGTTGTACTCGCCCTTTATTTAACATTGGATAATATGGGTATAGGACGATTAGACGGCAATAAGCTTGGATAGCGGAGGATAAATAATGGCTAACGGTTTTAAGGTATTTAACCAAAATGAAGTTTTAACTGCAGCAAATGTTAATGATTATTTGGCTGAACAAGCAGTTTGTGTATTTGCTGACTCCTCCGCAAGAGACACAGCTTACGGCTTTATGGACGGCGGACAACACGACGGACTGTGCTGCTATTTGGAAGATGTTGACGAATTTCAAGTTCGAATCGGTGCATCTTGGGCACGCATGGGAACAAAAGCTGAGGTCGATGCTGCTTCTGCTGACATAGCGCGACTCGAATTGTATATGGAAGTTCTTTAATCGTGTAGGTTTAGCCTGTGCCTTCTATTGTTTCAGCTATTCCAAATTTATATTCTGAAGAAACTCACAAGAATATTATTGACTTCATAGATAATGAAGTATTTGATTACACGCCGACACGGGCTAAGGATCATTGCAACAGACATATATGGAATGATTTAGATTTTTTCAAGGAAGAACATCATCGTTTATCTTCACTTGTGTCTAAAGTTTTCGAAGAACCTGTTGTCCCTACTTACACCTGTCTTTCACTGTACGACGAAACTATAGGAATTTTGCCCCCTCACATAGATCGTCCACGTTGCAGGTACACGCTTTCTTATATGATTCGTTGTTCCGATATTCCTTTTTGGCCTATATATGTTGCTAAAAAAGAACTTTCTGACCAAGAATATTCCGTAGCTTTTGATGACACTCCCAAAATTGTCACAAATGGACTAGCCGTAACGAGTGAAGAAGAGGAATATATTAAAAACTCTACCGAGTGGGCAAAAATAGATCATTCACCTAACTCTGCAGCTTTTTTTTCTGGCACCCATAGGTGGCATTATCGAGATGAAATCCCCAAAGGATCAGCGCAAATAGTGCTTTTTCATTATCTTCCTTTACACCCAGATAGACCCAGACCCGAAACGGACAAACCTCCACTGGTATAATGAGTAAGGACCACTAACTGCAAACCTAGGAGGTTTTCTTATGAGTATGTCCTTTATAAAAGATACAATTGAGCGCGCTGGGCGTACATTCATCCAAGCTTATTTGGGTGTTTGGATGGCTACAGGTGCCGATTGGGATGGGCTTGGAAGTATGGATAACGTCAAAGCTGGCGTTGTCGCTGTCTGCCTATCCATCGCTATGGCGATGGGCTTAAAGAATGTTGGACCTAACAAAGATTCAGCATCTGTTGGCTAAATATAAGGCGTAAACTCCCCGATATAAGGCGTCCTGATACTCTACAATGAATAGAGTATAAGGAGCGCTTGATGATCGCTGGAATTTACAATTTAACATGCGAACAGGGTGCTGACTTTTTACGGTCTATCATCCTTAAGTATCCAGACGCAAACGATCCCACTGGTTCGACGTATTTGAACTTTGATCTGGCTGGTTATACGGCCCGTATGCAAGTACGTCGGACTGTGGAGTCGTCTTCGACGATGATTTCTCTGACTACCGAGAACAATGGTATTACCATTGAACCGGCTACAACAAAGGGAGAAATTAGACTAATTATGTCAGCAGCAGATACAGCAGCTTTAGATTCTAACGGTGTTTATGATCTCGAAATTATTTCGGGTTCTGGCACCGTTTCTCGTGTTATACAGGGGTCTTTCACGCTTGACCTAGAGGTCACGCGATGACTACCCCAAACCAAGTACTCGTTTACGAAGATGCCCGTAATCAAGTCAGTGTGACAGAAGAGGCCCCAACTCAAATTGTTGTTCAGTTGGGTTTAGCACAATCTTTCACAAGTCGCTATGTTCATACACAGTCTAGTGCTGCTACTTCTTGGACTGTTTCTCACCCTTTAGGTGGGCGACCTCAAGTAACAGTAGTAGATACTTCTGATACGACAGTAATAGGTGATGTAATATATAACAGCGACACTCAAATAACGATCTCGTTCACAGCGGCCTTTGCTGGGAACGCATATCTCACTTGATAGGTAGGTAGGGGATGGCGACAAAATTCGTTACAAATCTTGATTTAAATCAAAACCAGCTGCTCAATGGGCAGTTCGAATCACTGGCTTCCGATCCAGGCTCTGGAAACTTTGAGGGTCGGCTCATATACAACAGTACCGAAAAGGTACTTAAGTACTACACGGGTTCAGCGTGGCGTAAAGCATTACACACTGCAAGTTCTGACACTAATGCTCTAACAGTTAGTGAATCCAATGGAACTGTCACTTTTGCTATTGCTAACTCTGTTGCAGGTGGGGATGCTGGTCTTTTAGAAGGTAGTGACAAAACTAAACTAGACAACGCTACAAGCACTAACACCAACTCAACTCTTGCCCTTCGTGATGGAAGTGGTCGTTTACAGGTTTCAACTCCTGCCGCTGATTTGGATGCTGCTAACAAAGCGTATGTTGATGCTGCTAGAACTGGTCTTGATGTAAAGGCATCTGTTCGAGCCGCTTCTACTGCCGCCCTCACTCTTGCGAGTGGTGTCGAAAATGGTGACACCCTCGATGGTGTGACATTGGCCACAGGCGACAGGATCTTAATCAAGAACCAAAGTTCCGGTGCAGAAAACGGTATCTATATAGTTGCCGCTTCAGGTGCGCCAAGCAGGGCAACTGACGCAGACGCCAACACGGAGATGACACCGGGAATGTTCACCTTCGTAGAAGAAGGTACAACGAACGCTGATTCCGGTTGGGTAATGACTAACGATGGTGCAATCACCGTCGGCACAACTGCTCTCACCTTCGCTCTTTTCTCAGTCGCTGGCACAATCTTTGCCGGTGACGGCCTCAGTAAGACCGGCGACGTACTTAATGTCAACGTCAAATCTGATGGTGGTTTGCAAATCACCAGTGATGATGTCGAAATTAAACTCGATTCCGGCACCAATGGTCTTGAGACAACCTCTAGTGGTCTTGCTCTTACAACTGTTGAAATCACTGAAGGTGGTACAAATGCAGCCACTGCAGCCGCTGCTCGTGACAACCTTGCAGAAACTTCAGCTTCAGGTCTTACAGTTTCCACACCAACCCTTTCCCGTGTCGCTAGTCAGACAATCGGTGATGGAAGTGCCACAAGTTTTGCTTTAGTCCACAATTATGGAACCCGAGCCGTAACGGTTCAGGTTTATGACGCAGCGTCTTATGACACTGTGATTGCTGATGTTGTCCGAACAGACACAAACACAGTCACTGTTTCATTTGCTACTGCGCCTTCTGCCAGCGCTTATGTCGCTGTAATTACAGGCTAGAAATAATAAATTCCCAAATGCTCTGAGGGGCATCTAACGGAAAGGCATGGTTGAGGCCGTGGCTCAGAAATTCAAAACTGGTTTAACCCTTGAAGAATTAGCTTCAGCATCATCGCAAGCTATAGGGATAAAAGTAGATGGCGATTCTGATCCACGAATCAAACTTGATGCCGGTGGAAAAATCACTTGGGGTAGCGGATCTGCTGCCGGTGATGCAACTCTTTACCGTTCTGCTGCAAATACGATTAAAACGGATGACACTTTCGAAGCAGCCGGTGGAATAATCACTTTAACCACAGATGGTGAACCCAGCGCGTCATTACCTAATGGCGCTTTTGCTGTTGACACCACTAACCATCTTTTTTATTTTCGTTCTGATTCGACTTGGACTCAAGTTTCAAGTGGCGGCGATGGATATCAAATTAATCTTGAAGGTGGAGCACCAGACACCACTGACTACGCGACGGCTTCTAGCCCTGTAGATGGAGGAACTCCGTAATGACTTCGCTTGCTTCTCAGAGGCTCTCAGAGGCTCCTACGGCGCTCTCAGGGGCTTCTAGGGTTAATAACGTACAATCAGTAGTGGGTATTCAAGTCCACGAGTATAACTAGAGTAAAATCGTACAGAGGTAGGAATACATGGCCGTACAAATTCAAATAAGACGAGGAACAGCAAGTCTTTGGACTTCTACTAACCCGACAATTGCTGCGGGCGAATTCGGTTATGAAACCGATACAGGAAAACTAAAGATTGGTGATGG